>Ga0247844_1001808_pt1 | contig 37306 bp, 25 predicted proteins | sample LaCtaG_FD_192421 | JGI IMG/M metagenome (GOLD analysis project Ga0247844, IMG submission 192421) | Freshwater microbial communities from meromictic Lake La Cruz, Castile-La Mancha, Spain - LaCruzMarch201714.5m_1 | ecosystem: Environmental > Aquatic > Freshwater > Lake | place: Spain: Castile-La... | reverse complement strand
CCGTGCTCGGAAAAATGGCTTAGGGTACGGGCCATCGAAGCGTAAATCCCGGCAAGATCCCACAGACTGGCTTCGGCCCCCCCCAGGATGAGTGCCAGTCCATAATGGTCAGCTGGTTTTGTAAGGGTGGACATCCCCAATTTTCGAAGAAGCTTACAAAACTGATCATATCCGTATGTCTGAAGCATTTTCACAGCCGGGATATTCAATGAGCGGGCCAGCGCCATTTTTGCCGGAACAGCTCCGTCATAGGTCAGATTGTAATTTTCGGGAATAAAACCACCAATCTGCATCGGAATATCCGCAACCAGGGTATTGGGCAGCAGCAATCCGTCGTTCAGCATGGCTGCATAAAGGAAGGGTTTCAAAATACTACCGGTACTGCGTGGGGCGGAGATGATGTCTACATTGTTTCCATGTTCACGGATAGCCGTTCCGGGTAAGTTTCCGGCGTAGGCAATCACATTCCCGGTATTCACCTCAAGGACAAGGACTGCGGCATTGTGTATTTCATTGGCCATGAGCTGAATTCCATGCCTGTCAATAATATCATTGACCCGTTGCTGAAGAGAAAGATCAAGCGTGGTAAGAACCTTGGTCCCCTTGTGTCCCTCCTTCATGGTCCTGTCAAGCAGGTGCGGCGCCCGTTGCGGAAGGGGAAATGGTTTTTCTGGAAGTTTTTCGCTTTTCGCCAGATCACAGGTTGTAGTATCGATTACACCCCTTTTACACAATAGATCAAGGAGGCGATCGCGCTTCGACAACAGAAAATGGGGGTTGCGTCCAGGATATATCAGCCCGGGACTGTTAGGCAAAACAGCAAGCGTTGCTGCCTCAGCCCAGGAGAGTTGGTCGGCATCTGTTCCAAAATAGCGCCATGCAGCAGCATCAAGGCCTACTACATTGCCGCCAAATGGGGCGTGTGATGCATAGAGACCAAGAATTTCGTTCTTGCTATAGGTAAATTCAAGCCTGCAGGCCAGGAAAAGTTCCCTGAATTTTTCAAGAAAGGTACGATCCCTGTTTTTCCGGACAAGTCTGATGACCTGCATTGTAATGGTACTTCCTCCGCTCACAATACGCCGGTGCTTGATGTTCAGAAAAGCCGCCCGCAGCAAAGCAACAGGATTAAAAGCAGGGTGATAAAAAAAGTAACGGTCTTCGTAATGGGTGATGGCAAGTCTGAACTTTAAAGGAACATGGTCCCCTTCAGGAAACCGCCATTGTTGGTCAGAGGATATTTTGGCTCCAAGCAGATTCCCGTCACGGTCAATCAACACGGTCGAAAGTGGATCTTGGAATAACGGACGGGGCAAGGAAAACCAGAAGAAGACGGCAATAAGCGCCAAAAATAAATATAATAAATATCGCTGTATGCGCGAATTTTTCATTTGGTAGCCAATCCCCTTCCTGTTATTTTGAAGCTGGTACCACCTCTACCCAACGTCCGGGAATCCGCGCACTGATTGTGTTATCGTACATGGCTTCGCAGCTGGTGGTTGGCAGATAGAACCGCCCCTGGTAGGCGGCCAGGAGCATCACCCTGAAGGTCTTGGTTTGTGTCGCATTCACATCAAAAAAAGTGTATACCCGGTCATCTCGCACATCCTGATAAGTAAATGAGGAGCCTGCACTATTTGACTGTGCCGTTTCACTGCTTCGGGAATTGAGGATCTCCCATCCCGAAGGGAATACCTGTGACAAGGCAAGTTGCTGGTAATTTCCCCGCAGTCCAGGATTCGTGACAGTGACCTCTGCGATAAAGCTGGTTCCTTGTCGAAGAATATCAGGTCTGACTGGCTCGCCCTTCATGGATTTATACACCACAGAAATTTTTAGGTTGTTGGCTGCCTCGGTCGTGTCTCCCCGAACAGGAATCCCTGTCAGGATCAACCTGGCATACAGCATACTTTTCCCCTTGTTGATCACCTGGACGACCCCTTTCTTCCCAGGAATGACCTCGATTTCACGGGTCAATACTGGTTTTTTTGTCTCTATCTCTTCAGGCTGCCCGGTATTCAGAAGCAATGAAGCCCGGATACCAATTCCCTGAGTATTCCCGGTAAACCTGGCCATAGCAAGAATGGCAAAGGAGGTTGACTGGGTGCTGTACCATGCATCATTGCATAGTGCAGCAGAAATCTCCTTCACCAGCGGGGCTGCCTTGGTTTTCATATTCATGAGGCAAAGCGCTTCCACAATCATGGCTTTGTCGCGGAGATCAGAGCCGTAAGTATAATCGGACTCAGTATATGGGCTAACCGATAGAGGGGCCGTGGTTAAAAGTTGCATGGCTACCTCTTTTTTTCCGGCAAGTTCATAAGCTGCAGCCAGGCGCCATCGGGCCGAAACCGAAAGGTCTTTCTTTTCCAGCAGCTTGTTCATCGACCCCAGTTCAGGCGCTTTGGCCAAAGCAAGGGTGTACAGCCGGTACGACTGCATGAGGTCGTTGTTAAGCCATGAAGCATCGTAGGTCCAGGATACCGCCTTTTGTCGCTGAAATTCTTTCCATGAGGATAAAAAGTTCACCGGCAAAGCAAATCCCTTTTGCTCGGCCTCCAGAAGGAAATGGCCGGCATAGGTGGTCCCCCAGTCATCAGCATACTGGGCGCCCGGCCAGCTTGTCAGTCCGCCGTTTGACAACTGAAACGATTTAAGGCGCTGAATGGCAGCACGGATATTTTGTTCCGTCTCCTTTTTTTCCGCCTCCGAAAGTTCAAGAATATCTCCAATGTAAAGTTGCGAAAAAACAGAAGAAACAGTCTGCTCCACGCACCCAAAAGGATAATGTATAAGGTATGAAAGCCGCTTCTCCAGATTCATAGGCAATACATTCGAAAGCTCCAGCGTTCCCCTATTGCTGCCTGTTATTCCTGGCGCCCTGAATTCAGTAGTCCAGGTTTTTCCAGGCAGAATAACCTTTTCAAAAACATTGGTCACACGGGGATTGGGGTTTCGGATCCCGATGTCAATCGTATGCACCGCTTTGTGATTACCGCTGATTGCCACAATTGTTACCTTGCCGAAGCCCACCGCTTCTGTTACCTTCAATCCGAAGGTGGTCAGCTGATCGCCAGTATTGGTGAAGGTCAGTTGCTTCGTACTTTCTCCATTAAGGATAAATAACTCATTCGTGGTCACCTCTACCTTGACATTTCGGATAGATGGATCCATCGCAAAAACACTTACCGGCAGCATAACGGATTCACCTGGACCAACCACCCTCGGCAGTGTTCCCAATACCATGAGCGGCTTCTTTACCCTGACCGTTTTTTCATCTGTGCCGTATGCACCATTCTGACCTGCAACAACCATAACCCTTACGGAGCCTATATATTCAGGCATCATAAAGGAATGTGTTTTTGACTGCCCTTTTTTTAATTCAAAAGGGCCTAAAAACCTGACCATTGGTTTGAAGCGGTTGGCCTTCAAACCTTCTTTGTTGATTGCATCCTCGTCGCCCCCAATGCTGAGGATCCGCTGCAGCTCCCCGCTGAATGCCCCCATCACCTGGTCAAACAAATCCCAGGTTTTCACACCCAATGCCTCCCTGGCAAAAAACACATTCCATGGATCAGGTGTTTTAAAACGGGTAAGGTCAAGTAAACCGTCATCCACCATCGCGAGGGTATAGGTCATGGGTTTTCCACTGTTCTCTTTCACCTGGATAGAGACCTCTTTGCCGGGTTCGAGTTCATTACGCATGCCGATCACCGGCTTGAGATGGGTATTGGGATTTTCAACCGGGACAGGGATTACACCATACAACCTTATGGGCAGGTCGTTCTTTGTCTGGGCATGTGGCTGGATCAGGGTCACATACGCATAGCAGTTGGGAGCCATGGCTTCAGTCGCTTCAAAGGAGATGTCGGTGGTCCCTTTTGTGGTGGGGACCCAGAAGGATTTCAGGATATTCGATCCGGTTTCAATGGTAACCAGCGCCCGTCCGTCGGGAGAGGTGGGCAGTGTCAGCTTGACTTGGTCGCCCACCTTATACTGGTTCTTGTTGGTAGTGAGGGTAAGCATCGCAGCAGCCTGCTTTTCCCCACCCGGCATGCGGAAATAACCAGGCCAGTCAACATACACTACCTTACCTGCTGCATGGCCCGATGTTCGGTCGGTCACCTTGATCAGGTACCTCCCCCAGTTGTTGTTGTCAACCAGGAATTCAAAAGCACCCTTGCCATTCACAGTTTTAACTACAGCTGAATCTGAAGGTTTGATGTATGATGTGGAGATAAAATCGGCTGATCCTGCTTCGGAATCATCCCACCACCAACGCCATTCGAGCTTGAACACTTCGACCTTCAGGCGGTTTGAGGGGATCAGTCCACCTTGGGCATTTACATTCAATAAATCGATTTGGTAGGTTTTATCCGTGTACAACACCTTGTCATCGTTTGATGGCATGGGAACACGCAACCCGGCATAGGACTGATATGGATAGTATGGGATTGAAAAGCGGTCAATGCTGAAATCACCGCCATCTTCAAAGACCATTGTTTCAAAACTGGCTTTGAGTGCACCGGGAGCAATGTTTGTTACATGAATCACCGGGGTGACCATGGCGCGCCCATCGGCATCAAGCCTGCCATCGAAAACAGTAATATTTTCAGCAGCAAATCCTGCGGTTGGGTTATCAAAAACATATCCGGGGAAATTCTTGAAAGCGGTCATTGATTTCGTCAGGGTCAGCATCACTTTGGCTTTGAGGTTGCGCGCTGTGGATCCGGTGAGCCAGGTTGCTTCGAGCATCGCAGAAGGAACCTTATCCTTAACAAGACGATCTGTCTTAAAATCAAAGTTTATCTTTAGCCGGTTTGGCTTTACCGCTTCAATTTTTACCGTTTTCTGAAATTCGACACCCCCTACGTTAACTTTGGCAAGCCAGTTCCCTGTTGGAGCGTCATATGCTGTTGCCGTACTGAAATTGTAAAACCCATTCACAGGATTGGTTCTCACCATCCTGCTGATCAACTGTCCGCCCGGATTGTAAAATGACATGTTCACCGGGTGATGTGCAGGGAGTTGATGTAATTTATCTTCCAGGATGAATGTCATGAAAATTGAGTCCCCTGGCCTCCAGACACCGCGCTCACCATAGATAAAACCCTTAAGTCCTTTCTGAACAGGTTCGCCACTCACATCGAACATGCTGATTGACAATGCATTTCCATCGGTGAGCTTTAGGTACCCGGTTTGAGCACCTTTGCGTGCAACCACGATAAAGGGCCTTTTCTTCAGGGGAACGATGGCCATACCCTCTCCGTTGGTAGTGGTTTTTCCCATGCTTTGCAGCTGAAAATTGAAAAACTCCACTGAAATACCGGATAATGGCTTCGAAGAGAGAATATCCGTCACAAACACATGCCAATTCCCATCGCTTCCGGCTTTGGCAATCATTCCAAGGTCGGAGGCCAGCACATTTCTGCTGACTGATTTATTAAAAAAATAGGATCTCTTGCAAGGATTATCCCGCTCCTCCCATTGATAGTTCTGCCACCCTCCGTTGCTGAAATCATCGTTGTCGTAGCTGCTAAAGTAATCCCAATTTTTGTCATTTTCCTGTTCCGGATCATCCAGAACAACCAGCTCCGTCTCCGCCGGTTTAATTGTATCTGCATCACCGCAAGGATAGGTGGAATACGCTTGTTCAAATCCCAGGATGACCGAATACAACGCCCCGGGTTCCGCAGTCATTAGTGACGACAAGTCAATGGAATACCGGTTCCACCTTCCATACCCGGCAACCCCGGTAAGCGGAATGGTCTTTTTCAGCACCACCCGGCCAACCCTGGCAAGCTGAGAATTGCCATTCAATTCATTCGCCTGCAAAAACTGGAGGATGTTGTTTTCAAAGATCTGCACGACTTTGATATCTACAGCCTTCAGGTTGACCGCCTCAAACGGAAGCAACATGCCATTCGAAGCAGGCATGATCACCCCATCACCTGTAAACCGTACATTGGGCCTTGGATTTTCCACACGGACTTGTTCTACCATCCTTTTCCCAAGGCTTACCTGGCCAATATTCCTTATGGAGGGCTCAAGCGATAACCTGACTTTGGTATCAGTGGTTTCGGGAAGATAGATCATAAGTAAATTGTCCTCCACTGTGTAGCGCAGACTGTTGTACGTACCCACCCTGAATAGCCCGTCGAGGTTCTGACCCGATTGGAGCGGATCGGAAAACTGAACCAAAAGACCCTGCTGGGCCCCCGGTAAGCTGCTTACTGCGATTACTTTAAAATCGCCCAAGGCAGGAATTTCAACGGCCGTTTGCCCCTCCGTTTTCGAACCTACCAGCGATCCGTCCCATGTGAGGTTAACTGCGCTTGCCGTGTTTCCCCTGGCGACAGAATCCACACGGAATGAATGGGTCCGTGTCTTCTGATCGTGCGTCCATTCAACGGGAAGCTCTCTTCCATTCTGTTTGGCCATGACAACTTTCTCTATTTGCAGGTCATCGGCCACATCCGAAGTCTGGAGGCTCCCGGTAAGGTACTCCCTTGAAAGATTATCATGAGAATAGGCCTTGTGGTTTTCAACTTCCACTGAAAGTTCCTGCAGCATGGTTCGGAATTGAAACACCATGGTTTTTAACGAATCCGGGACAGTAACCAATCGCGACAAAGAAAAATTAACCTCATACACCTGATCCTGTGGCAGTTGTTCATCTGGTTGAAATTCAATGGTCCTGCTGTCGCTCCAATAGGTTTTCCCTTTTAGCGATGGTTTGAATTTAAAATAACTCTCTGGAACAGGTGTACCGAACGACATGGTGTCGGCGAAATCCTGAGACAATCTTACCTTGATCACTGTTCGTGTGGAGACAATGCCGGATGTGAACGCCTGGACATATTCACGAAAGGCAGGATTTACCCGCACCAAATCATGGTTGCTTTTGCCAGTAAGAGCGAAAACAAGAATTACCGAGCCTCCAATCAGCGTAATTGCGAGGACAAGATAAAGATAGATTTTTTTCATAAACGTACATGGTTAAAAATGATAGGTTATTTCCTGAACAATGATGCCCGTAAACTCTTTGATGTTGCAAAATATTCTCTAAGAAAATTCTTTTGCTCGTCAACCCGTTTCTGAATCTCCTGAACATTGGTTGAAAGCATATCCATGTTTTTCCTGAGCGCCTCCTCCTGCGGTTGAACTTCTGCAAGTATTTGACGACTTCGGGTTAACTGATAATCACACGTATCAACCATTCGCCTGATCTCTGCATCCGATCGAATTGGTTTAAATTGCCGGTTCCAATAGGCAATATAATCATTAAGAAGACGTGTACCTGTGTTGTAATGATGAACAGCAAGATTAAATTTGTCCACCTGCTCTTTTTGTATCTCATTTTGCTTGTTGTACCGGACAATTTCAAGATTGGTTGTCAGGTAATCCTGATATTCTATAAGTGCTTTATTCGTCCCCCCATTTTGTTGAATACGACGTAGGGAACCTATGAGCTGTTCCTGGGTTGTAGATTGTTTGTAAACATCAATACTATCAAGGTAATTAAAGTAATTTCCAGATGCTTTTCCGGGGGATCTTCCCTGAGCAAAATTGTCCGGTGAAATTGGATTATACAAACACTGCCAAAGAGGGTCGAATGGCATGTGACTTTTTATAAAATTAACAGGTTTAACCAAGAAATATTCATCAGTGAATTTTCTGGTGAACTTTCCATTAATAACAGCGCCGCTTCCCCAGGTTGGATCAAAAAAATACCAATTGGTATCAATCCGGGCGACAGCCCAGGCATGATTAATTAATACCACGTGTCCATTTTGTTTTGTATATCCAAATACGACAAAACTTTCGATCCCGGCCCTTTCACACAATTCATGAAACACTTCGGCATACCCCTGGCATACTGCTTTCCTCTTGTGCAGGGTCTCAGTTATGATTGTTTTGGGATTATCAGAAGAACTGAAGTTAAACATGTTTTCAATATCATATTCAATTTCGTTCGAAGTCCAAAAATAAAATGCCCTGATCAGCTCCTTTTCGGAGGCCAGGTATTCCAGAAAATAATCAGAAAGTGAACTGATGGAAGATTCAACTGAATCAGGCGCAGATTTTGCCAGGTCATCGGCATTGGCAAACTCCTGTTTTGTCTGAGGGAAAGCGCAGGATAGAAGGAAAAAACAAAGAAATGAAAGGAAAGCGCATCTATTCATAAGTGCCCGGTTTATCCATAAACAATATTATGAAAAAAAACAGAGGGGCACTTACGAATTCAGCACTCGAAGAATAAATCAGTTAAAATCTTTTTTTAAATCCGCCGCGTGATTTATCACCATAGCCTCCGCCACTGCGTGAATCACTGTGCCCACCGCCGCCACGTGCATCACTAAAACCACCAGGTTTGCGATCCGTTTTCGGACGTGCTACTGAAACGGTCATTACCTTACCGTCGAATTCGGCATTGTTTAATTCTTCAATGGCTTTATCAGCCTCTTCATCATTGGTCATTTCCACGAAACCAAATCCGCGTGATCTTCCTGAAAAATTGTCTTTAATAACTTTAGCTGAATTTACGGCTCCATAATCAGCGAAGGCCTGTTTCAGATCTTCATCGTTGATCCTGAAACTCAAATTTGATACAAAAATGTTTTTCATGTACTGTGTTTGTGAATGAATACTAATTGACTGGTGATTTTAAGCTTCAATCACGAAAAGGAACCGGCGGCGATACAACTTCGAGGAGGTAATAACGACTGAATGGCTTGCCTTGTGGATCTGTGAATACTCAAAAGCCGCTGCAAAGATACGCATTTAAAAGGCATAGCCGACATATGTACGTAAATAATAGGTGTATAGCAATATTTATCCGCGGTTGAAATAGGTTCGTTCAATGCGTACAAAGGTTTTACTGAAATAATAGTAAAAATTTGGAGAAAATTTATGATCTTTGCACCATAAACAAAACATAATCCTATGATAACGAGACTTTTTCCATTGATGTTCGTGATATTTTTCACGGTGGCTGGCTGCAACCAGGGGACCAAAGAGACTGCTGACAAAACCAAAAATGACACAACCTTGCTGACTGTGCTCACGTTCGAAAAACAAGCCGACAGTTGTATTGACAAGCCTGTAATCATTGAGGGAACAGTTATGCACATTTGCAAGCATGGTGGAAAAAGGATGTTTCTGGTTGATGGAACTGACAGTATCCGCATCGAAGTCACCACAGGGCCCACCATTGCCAAATTTGAGGACCCCCTTCTTGGAAGCCGTGTTCGTGTTTTTGGTACACTGAAGGAGGAACGGATCGATGCAAAATTCCTCAATGAATGGGAAGCTGAATTGAAAAAGCCTGAAGAAAACCACAATATTGGCGTTCATACCGGGGCAAAGGGTCATGAAGATCAGGATGTTGCTGATAAATTTGAAACGATCAATTCCCTGCGTGATGACCTGAAAAACAGCGGGAAGGATCATTTATCAAACTTTTCCATCGAAGCAGCCAAATTCATTGAACTGAAGTAGTTATGCAGATTAAAAAACTCCGCCGGTGGAACAATGTGCTTCACCGCGACATCGGATATTTATGCGTTGGCATGACATTGATATACGCCATTTCAGGAATTGTCCTCAATCACTTTAAATCCGGAGATTTTCAACATCCCGACTACGGGAAGTCTTACAAGGAACTTAAGGTTTCTCTTCCAAAAGATGGCCTTGTTACCCAAACATACATCTTTAAGGTTCTGGACGAGGTAGATCAAAAAGATCATTATAAAAGTTATATCACAGGGGATGGATATGTTCAGATTTTTCTCACCAAGGGTTTCGTCTATGTCGATCTGAATACCGGAGAGGCTGAAATGGAGCGGAAAACAACACGATATGTGATCAAGGAGATGAATCTGCTGCATTACAACAATCTGAAAAAATTATATACCTGGTTTTCTGATCTTTACGCAGTCGGGTTGATTGTATTAGCCATCACAGGTCTGTTTGTGTTGAGAGGAAAAAACGGCATTGTCGGGCGTGGCGCCTGGCTTACGGCCATCGGAATTCTTATTCCGGCACTGTTCCTGCTCTTTTATATGTGATTTACGCCTGAATACGCATCCTGAACATCCCAAACGGGGACAAAGAGGTTTAAAATATTCCAATCATGAAGACCTTTTCACTTCTGATCGCCTGGACGCTCGTTCTTGGTTCAGCAACCGCCCAGAATCCTGCACCATCAAAATCACTTGCCGGATATGTCAATCCACTGATTGGAACTCAGGAAATGGGCCATACATTCCCTGGAGCTTGTGTTCCTTTTGGATTTGTGCAGCTGAGTCCTGACACAGATACCGTCCCCTATGAAAAAGATGGCAAATATAACCCTGATGTTTATCGTTATTGCGCCGGCTACCAGTATCTCGACAAAACAATCGTAGGATTCAGTCACACGCATTTCAACGGGACAGGCCACTCCGATCTGGGTGATTTTCTAATCATGCCTGCCGTCGGGAAGCTGCAATTGAACCCCGGAACTGCAGATCATCCCGAAAACGGTTACCGGTCCCGGTTCCGTAAAGAGACGGAAAAGGCCTATCCGGGTTATTACCGGGTCCATCTGGATGATCCGGATGTAGAAGCTGAACTTACTGTCACTTCACGGGCGGGCTTTCATCAATATACCTTCCCTGAATCCGACAGCGCACACATCATCCTCGATATGATTCATGGCATTTATAATTACGATGGCAAGGTTTTGTGGGCCTATGTTCAGGTGCACAATGACACCCTCATCTCCGGGTACCGCATCACCCGCGGATGGGCCCGGACAAGATATATCTATTTTGCGCTGAGTTTCTCCAAACCCTTTGACAGTTATGGATTTCGTAATCAGGAACTACCCGTTTACAAGGGATTCTGGCGAAAATTTAACCAGCAGGAAAATTTTCCTGAAATGGCCGGTAAAAAAATTCAGGCCCATTTTGACTTCAGCACTGCACAGGGAGAGATGATCAAGATAAAGATCGGGCTTTCAGCCGTAAGCATGGCAGGTGCCCTGAAAAACCTGCAGACAGAGATCCCCCATTGGGATTTTGAGAAAACCAGGGCAGCCGCCCGGACCATCTGGGAAGATGAACTTAACCGTATCCGGATTGAGGGATCTGTTGACCGGAAAATTAACTTTTATACGGCGCTTTATCATGCACTGCAATCACCGGTTGTATATAACGATGTCGATAGTCTTTACAGGGGCATTGATCAGAACATCCATAAAGCATCCGGCTTCACCAATTACACTACATTTTCACTTTGGGATACCTATCGTGCCGAACACCCCCTTCTTGCTCTTCTGTATCCAAACCGCACCTCAGACATGGTCAACTCCATGCTGGCCCATTTCGACCAGAGCCCTGAACATATGCTGCCGGTATGGTCACATCACGGGAATGAAAACTGGTGTATGATCGGATACCACAGTGTTCCGGTAATTGCCGATGCTTACGTGAAGGGAATTCGCGGATTTGATGCCAGGAAGGCCTTGAATGCCTGTGTGACCACTGCGACCAATGCATATTACGATGGCATCCCCGATTACATGAAATATGGATTTGTTCCTGATGATAAAATGGGCCATTCCGCTTCTATAACCCTGGAATACGCTTATGATGATTATACCATCGCCCGGTTTGCCAGGGCAATGATCCTTGCAAAAGAGCCATCAGATCAGGATAAACAGTTTGCAGAAGATCAGCTTCAGCGCTTTACTGATCGATCCCTGAATTATCGAAACCTGTTCGATTCCTCCACAAGATTTATCCGTGCCAGAAGATCCGATGGGAGATGGAAATCGCCTTTTGACCCGCTCAGCACCCACGGACAGGGTTTTATCGAGGGAAATTCATGGAACTACTCATTCTATGTTCCGCATGATGTATTGTACTATATCGGGATGATGGGCGGTGAAAAGCCATTCATACGCCGTCTCGATTCGCTTTTTACCATGCGTCTTGATGACAAATATTTTGCAGAAACTGAAGATGTAACCCGGTCAGGACTCATCGGCAACTATGTGCATGGCAATGAGCCGAGCCATCATGTTGCATATCTGTATAACTGGACATCGATGCCCTGGAAAACCCAGGAGCGCGTAAACTTGATTGTGAACTCGATGTATAAGAACAAACCCGATGGATTATGCGGCAATGACGATTGCGGGCAAATGAGTGCATGGTATCTTTTCAGTGTGCTCGGATTTTATCCGGTTTGTCCGGGAACCACCCAATATGCCATTGGCAGCCCTTGCGTTCCTTCAGCAACCATTGCCTTGCCCGATGGAAAGTCTCTCGTCATCAAGGCAAGGGAATTCAATGATCGGAACATCTATATCCAGTCCACAACCCTCAACGGAAAATCCCTTGATGCACCATTTATTGACCATGCCGACCTGATAGCGGGGGGTGAATTGATCTTTGAAATGGGCCCGAAACCGAAGATAAAATGAGTTCAAAAAACACTTTTCGTGAGTGGTAGAATAAACCTTAACTTTGTAAAAACATCCCAATCATGAAACGAATACTCACAATGATCATCATGTTGTTGCTCACCTACGGCTTGTCGGCCCAGGAGCAAAAACACGTTGTTTTTCTCAAAGATAAAAACAACAATCCATATACACTGACTAACCCCTCTGCATTTCTCACGCAGCGTTCACTTGATCGCCGGACCAAATCAGCCATTCTCCTTGACATAAAGGATCTTCCTGTAACACCCTCCTACGTTACCCAAATCGCGGCAACCGGTGCTGTTGTGGTTTATTCGTTGAAATGGTTTAATGCAGTTGTAGTAAATACAAATGATCCCGCTGTATTATCAGCCATTGCCGCGCTTCCTTTTGTTGATCACCTCGACCAGGTTCTTCCAAAAAATCCTGTACAGGTACCGGCAAACTCTGGTATGATGCATATGGATGAGATCCCTCCTTACACCTTATACAAACCACTGCCTGTTAATATAACTAAATCAACCGGCAGTTTTAATTATGGACAGGCCTATAACCAGGTGCATATGATCACACTGGATGCGCTGCACAACCTTGGTTTTTCAGGCCAGGGTATGATGATTGCCGTTCTGGATGCCGGATTTTATCATGTAGATCAGATTTCTGCATTTGACAGTCTCTGGCTCAACAATCGCATTCTCGGAACCCGTGATTTCAACCTCCCCGGCAACAATGTTTTCGGGGATAATATGCATACCCATGGCACCAGTGTCTTGTCTATCATGGGAGGCAACCTTCCGGGACAAATGGTCGGAACCGCCCCAAACGCCTCTTTCTGGCTTATCCGAACTGAAGCAGGTGAATATGAATCCCTCATTGAAGAGTACAACTGGGCTGGAGGAGCTGAATTTGCCGATAGTCTTGGGGTAGACGTGATCAATTCATCACTCGGATATACCATCTTTGATAACCCGGTTTACAACCATACCTATGCTGATATGGATGGCAACACCACACCAGTGACCCGGGCTGCCGATCTTGCCACAAGTCGCGGAATCATGGTTGTGAATTCCGCAGGAAACGATGGGAATAAATCCTGGCACTACATTGGTGCTCCTGCTGATGGAGACAGTGTGCTGTCAATCGGAGCAGTTGATGCTTCGGGAACTTATGCCTCTTTCAGTTCAACTGGTCCAACGTACGACAGACGAATCAAGCCTGATGTAACTGCTCAGGGCCAGGGAACCACGGTCGTTGACGGAGGGGGATGGGTAGTCCAGGGAAGCGGGACATCCTTTTCTTCTCCTGTTGTTGCAGGCGCCATGGCCTGCTTATGGCAATCAGTCCAGACATTTTCAGCCCAGGTGCTTCGCGATGCTGTGAGAAGTACTGCTTCCAGGGCATTATCACCCGATAGTCTTTATGGCTATGGCATTCCCAACATGATGAATGCCATGTTGCTACTTTCAACCACGCAGACTTTGCAGGAAGCTCAGCATGGTTATTCACTTTTCCCGGTTCCCTTCGCTGGTTCTCCGTGGATTAAAAACGACCGGAAAAATCCTGAACAGGTGAAAATTGAAATTCTTTCTGTTACCGGTCAGGTGATTGGCGTTCGCAACATTTACATGAACACTTCATCGACCATGGCCCTGAATGATTTTGATGGAATGCCATCAGGCCTATATTTTGTTCGCATTATCAGCAATTCGGGGCAACAGATCCTCCGGGCCATTAAATTATAGCCGAAAAATACAGTCAATTATGAAAAAAAATCTGATCCTTTTACTTTTAGGGTCGTCACTTGGCAGTTTTGCCCAGGTACCGTTTAACCCGCCATCCACCGAAAAAAAACCAGTAGTGGATACCCTTCACGGATTTCTTCTGACAGATAATTACCGCTGGCTTGAAGATAAGACCAATCCGGAGGTGGTCGCCTGGACAAAAGCTCAGCATGATTATACGGTTCAATATCTGAATGCGACACAAAAGAAGCATCAGGGACTTCGGGAGGAAGTTGCTGCATACATTGATATGGATTATGAAGGCCCGCTGAATAAAGAGGGGAAAAGGGTATTCCAGACCATCAAAAAAAAGGGTGACAAACAATCTTCCGTTTATACCATTCTTGATGGAAAAAAGGTTCAGATATGGGACCCTGTGAAACTTGACACATCCGGTAAAACCGCTACTACTTCAGTTCAATACACCTATGATGGAGAACGAGCTGCTGTAAGCGTTCAGAAAAGCGGGGCTGAGATATCCACAACCTACATCATTGACACACGGACGGGAAAAATCTTGTATCCTCCGCTGGAAAATATTTTCGGATACCAATGGACCAAAGACCAGCAGCATGCCTATTTCACCATACGGAGCCAGGCAGACGTCGACAGCCAGGCTCCACTGAAGAGCTACCTGTGGAAGGTGGGCGACCCTGTTGAAAAGGCTCAGTTCATTGGAACCACAAAGGATGCCAAAGATTCCTATTATATTTATGACAACCGTTACAGCGATGTAACTTTTTATGGGGAGGGCAATTTCAATGCAAATGACTGCAAAATGAGAAAAACCGGAACCAATGATGAAGGCGTTCAGGTTTATGAAAGCAAAGAGTTCCAGGCATATCCCAATGCCATCGGAGACAAACTTTATATTTTGACCAATGACAACGCGCCTAACTATCGCTTCATGGTTACCGACAAAGGAAAACCCACCTACAAGGATTGGCAGGTACTTATTCCGGAAGGAGCAACTGTATTACAGAATGTTGAAGTACTAAAAGACGGGAGGCTGATCGTTCAGGATAAAAAAGATATTCAGAGTCGTCTCACCCTCCACGATGCCAGGGGTAAAATAATCAGAACCATCGAATTACCCGAAATCGGAAATGTGAATTACGTTAGTTTCGACCGGGAAGAGGATTCTGTTTATATTTATATGAGCACCTTTACTTCGCCCGGAAAAATGTATGTTGCTTCACCAGGCAACTTCAAATGGCGGTTGTATTACGAAAGGAAAATGCCGATTGAGATGAGCAACATCGTTGGCGAAATTAAATTTTATTACACCAAAGACAGTACCCGGGTGCCATGTCTCGTCGTTCACCGGAAGGATATGAAAATGGACGGAAATAACCCCGTATTTTTGACCGCCTATGGCGGTTTTAGAATCGGTATAACTCCCGGATATTTTGGCTACTATGCCCCTTTTATAAACCGTGGCGGAGTGGTTGTTGAACCAGGAATCCGCGGAGGGGATGAATATGGCGAAAAATGGCACGAGGACGGCATGTTACTCAATAAACAGAACTGTTTCGACGACTTCAATGCCTGTGCCGAATGGCTGGTGAATGAAAAGTACACCAATACTGGAAAGATTGTCGCAGAGGGCGGCAGCAACGGAGGTTTGCTCATGGGCGCAATCGCCACACAGCGGCCTGACTTGTATAAAGCTGTCATGTGTGCAGTTCCCTTGCTGGACATGGTGCGTTTTCATAAATTCCTGATCGCCCGCTACTGGATTCCGGAGTATGGTTCTTCCGACAATGACGTCGATTTCAGGAATCTGCTGAGCTACTCCCCCTACCATCATATCAGGCAGGGAATCAACCTTCCGACCATGCTGGTGAGGACCGGGGCAAACGATAGCAGGGTGGATCCGCTGCATGCCAAGAAATTCACAGCAGCCCTCCAGAACAATCCGGGGCAGATCAATCCCATCCTGCTCTATATTGATTACAATGTGGGACATGGTTCCGGCCAGGCAACCAAACAAAGAATTGATAATATAATGGTCGATTTTGAATTTCTTCTGAACCAGCTTGATATGTAAAGAATTTTCGGATGACCATAATCCAGCCGCAGGCAGTTCCTATTGGAGCTGCCTGTTTTTTTTCATACTTTGGCCAAAAAACTTGACTTCAGTGAAAAAATGTAGTATTATTGCAAAATCATTTTAATATCATATTAATATCATTAATCTGAAGCAAAATGGAAAAAGAAAAACTTAGTTCAGTCAATTCCGGGTATACGGGGGTTGTAATGACGCTCCTTTTTTTCGCACTGGCAATTTGTGGGATTATTTTTTTTAACCAGTCCCCTGTCATTATCATTTTAAGTGTAGTTCTGATGTTGGTCGGGGTGTTCACCAGTATCGGGCTGATGGTTATCAACCCCAACGAATCGTCGGTGCTTGTGCTTTTCGGCGAATACAAAGGGACCATTAAAAAGAATGGATTTTTTTGGGTGAATCCGTTTTACATTAAGAAGAAGATCTCCCTCAGGGCAAACAACCTCAACCGCGATCCCATTAAAGTAAACGACAAACTCGGCAACCCCATCATGATCGGATGTGTGCTTGTGTGGAGGGTAAAGGACACTTATAAGGCTGCTTTTGAAGTGGGTGATTACACCCATTTTGTCGACATCCAGAGTGAGTCGGCTACACGCAAACTTGCAGGGCATTATGCGTATGATAATTTCGATGATGAGCAAAAAGAAATAACGTTAAGGGCCGGCGGAGAAGAGGTTCACCTGGCACTCGAGCGCGAATTGTCCGAACGTTTATCCATGGCCGGAATTGAGGTGATGGAGGCCCGGATAAGTTACCTGGCTTATGCTTCGGAGATAGCCGGTGCCATGTTGCGTCGCCAGCAGGCAACCGCGGTGGTGGCCGCCCGTACCAAGATTGTGGAAGGCGCGGTAAGCATGGTGGAGCTTGCGCTCAATGCCCTGAGTAAAAAACAAATCATCAACCTGGACGAGGATAAAAAAGCCTCCATGGTAAGCAACCTGATGGTGGTGCTTTGTTCCGACAAGGATACTACCCCGGTAGTCAATACAGGGACATTGCATCAATAGAACGGGATGGCAAATAAAAAGGTATTCATGCTCCGGGTCAATCCGGATATTTACGATGCCCTCGAGAAATGGGCTGCTGATGAATTCCGCAGTGTAAACGGGCAGATCGAGTGGATTCTCGACGCTTCACTGAAGGGGCATCGGCGGTCGCCGGGGAAAAAAATATCTCCAGCCGGAGATCTGACAGATAACAAATCAAAACCATGATCAGCGGAGTTAATTTCGGATTATTCCGGCGTACCCGGGAACCTAACCGGCCGGTTATCAGGCCTGAGATGACACCTGTCGACTGGCTTCTAGAGGCCATGGCGCTCGTTGGCCTGGGAGTTTTACTTGGGTATGTTGCCTATTACTATCCGAAACTACCGGCATCCATTCCAACCCATTTCAATGCTGCAGGTGTGGCGGATGAATACGGAACCAGGGCATCCATCCTTTTCCTGCCGGTGATAGCCCTGTCTATCTATGTCATGATGACCCTCATAAATCTGATTCCTCACATGTTCAACTATCCGGGGAAGATCACCCCTGCAAATGCATTGCGGCAATACACGCTGGCCACCCGGTTGGTGAGGTACCTGAAAACGCTTCTGGCCCTCCTGTTCTTTTATATCAGTTATTCAACAACTCAGGTGGCCATCAATGAAGCCTCCGGCCTTGGTTTGTGGTTTCTTCCTGTCTTCCTGAGTTTCCTTTTTATTCCAATCATCGTATACATGGTGATGGCGCTCAGCAAAAAATGACTGTTATTTCATACTTTTGCAAAAAAAACGGAATGAATTTCATTGAAGAACTCCGGTGGAGAGGTATGATCCACGATATGACGCCGGGAACAGAAGAGCAATTGCTGAAAGAGATGACCTCAGCTTACATTGGCTATGACCCTACAAGCGATTCACTGCACATTGGAAACCTGGCATCGATCATGATGCTTGTTCACCTCCAACGGTCGGGGCATAAGCCTTTTGCATTGGTTGGGGGCGCCACGGGCATGATCGGAGATCCTTCCGGAAAATCAGAAGAACGGAACCTTCTTGACGAAACCGTATTGCGCCACAATCAGAACTGCATTCACAAACAGCTTGAAAAATTTCTGGTTTTCAATTGCGGTGATAATGCTGCTGAGATGGTGAACAATTACGATTGGATGAAGGAATTTACATTCCTGAATTTTCTTCGTGAAGTTGGCAAGCATATCACGGTAAATTACATGATTGCAAAAGATTCTGTTAAAAAGCGTATGGAATCCGGATCCGGTATCTCTTTCACCGAATTTACATACCAGCTGGTGCAGGGTTTTGATTACTGCTGGCTCTTTGAACATAAACAGGTAAAACTCCAGATGGGGGGCTCTGATCAATGGGGCAACATTGTAACCGGTACGGAATTGATCCGGAGGAAACTTGGAGGGGAGGCCTTTGCGCTTACTTGTCCGCTTATAACCAAAGCAGATGGCGGTAAGTTCGGGAAATCCGAGGCCGGGAATGTCTGGCTTGATCCGAAGAAAACCTCACCTTACAAATTTTATCAATTCTGGCTTAATACCAGCGATGCCGATGCATTGGAATACATCAGGAAATTCACCCTGCTGACGAAAGAAGAGGTTGAAACGCTTCAGAATAAGCATGATGAGGCCCCTCACCTGAGGGTGTTGCAGAAAGCGCTGGCTGAAGAGATCACCATCCGCGTACATTCCAGAGAAGATTTGCAAGCAGCGATGGAAGCATCGGAAATACTCTTTGGAAAAGGCACAGCAGAAACACTCATGAAACTTTCGGAAGAGACCCTGCTTTCAGTCTTTGAAGGAGTGCCTCAATGTGAGATAATGAATAATGAGGTTTTGAATTCTATACCTGTTGTCGAATTTCTGACGGAAAAAACGAATATATTTCCCTCCAGGGGCGAAGCACGCCGAATGCTAAAAGAGGGTGGTGTTCAGGTCAATAAAACAAAGGTTGATGAATCCTTTGTCATAAACCAGGAGATCCTTGCCAATGGCAAATACATCCTGGTTCAGAAGGGTAAGAAAAATTATTTCCTGGTAAAGGCAGTATAATCCGCTCCCGCCTATTTGGAGAAATCTTCTGCATCATTGAACATACAGTTTATTTCAAGGATTCCGGATTTATTGATAAAACCCCATTTGGTTCCTTTTCTTACCAATGAAAAATCATTTACAAAGTCATTTGCCTTGTCGAATTGAGGGTTGATAACATAAAGTCCTTTTTTATTTATGAATCCCCACTGACTGCCTTTTCTCACCCTGGCAAAATTATCGTTGAAATCTTCGGCATCATCAAACTGGGGATTGATGACATAGGTGCCGGAAGTTTCGATATACCCCCATTCCCTGCCCTTTTTTACCTTTGCAAATCCTTCAGTGAAATTGCCAGCCTGGTCGAATTGCGGATTTACAACCCATGTCCCCTTTTTATCGATATATCCCCATTGCCGCATTTTTTTAGCACTTGCCAGCCCTTCGCAGAATTCGCCAGCCGCTTCGAATTGGGGATTGATTGTATAGGTGCCTGATTTATCAATGTAACCCCATTGCATGCCTTTCCTTACACGGGCCAAACCTCCATCAAAATCTTCGGCATCATCAAACTGGGGATTGATCTCCCATTTCCCGGTTTTATCTATATAACCCCATTCCTTGCCCAGTCGGGCGCGAGCCAATCCCTCAGAAAATTTTGCTAACTCGGCAAACTGCGGGTTAACGGTAAAATTTCCCTTCTTGTCAATGAGTCCCCACAAGAGCCCCTTTTTTACCCTTGCAAAGCCATCATTGAAATCTTCGGCATCATTGAATTGGGGGTTGATTGCAAATATTCCTGTTTCATCAATATATCCCCAAGTCTTGAATTTCAGGACCCGGGCCAGCCCGTTGCTGAAATCTTCGGCCCTCTCAAACTGCGGATTGATCACAAAACTTCCTTTTTTATCAATGAAGCCCCAGTCACCTGCACTCCTGACACGGGCATATCCGCCTGAAAACGATTTAGCATTTTCAAATTGGGGAGCAATCACGTAGGCTCCTGAACCATCAATATAGCCCCAGTCTTTAACTACCCTTACCAATGCCAAAAAATCAGCCGGACCAGCTTTCTTGCTGCTGGTTTCCATAAGTGCATTTTCTTTGGCAGCCTTGGGTGCACCGATTTTCTTCGGCGTAACTGGCTTCTGTCCAAAAACCGTACAGGCCATAAAAAGGATCAAAATAAATGTAAGTTTTTTCATAGGGCTTGGATTAACATTTGAAAAGTAAAGTTAACAATAATCTGAAATAATAATTATTTTGGCAGAAATGTCATGTACATTTGTTACAAATTGACGGTTATGGAAAAGATCTATAATAATGGTAAGCGGCGCTGCCTCATCATTTTGCACATGGTTTTTATTACAATGATGGGTTCGGCTCAGTACTATCCGCAGGACAGCATTTTATTTGAGGCCGGTACAGTTCCTGTGAGAATTTGGGACTCCCCGACCAACATCTGGCAAATCGGTACGCCGCAGAAAACATACCTCAATGCAGCATGGTCAGCGCCCAAAGGAATCATTACTGACAGCATCATCCCTTATCCCGTGAATACATTCTCCACCTTCTCCTTTGTCATCGATTCGAAGTCGCTGAAGTGGGATTTTGCAACCTACATCAGCTTTATGCAAAAATATGATACCGATACCCTTTCTGACCGCGGGATTATCGAAGCATCTTATGACGGAGGCGGAGTATGGTGTGAGTTGGGAAATACCGGGTGGACCTGCCCCAACGGCCCGACTTTGATAACCTGGGATCAGGACTCTTCAGTCAGTTCCCATCAAAAGTACAATCACCTGGCTGTAACAAGCGGAAAGTCGGATGGATGGTTGTTTTCACGCTGTCATTTATATTGGGTTGTCTTCCTTAACGCTCCCGGCGGGATTGTCCCCGACAGCGTACTGGTACGTTTTATCTTCACCAGTGATGGTGCCGCTACCGGAAAAGAGGGCTGGCTGATCGATAACATTGTATTTGGGTATGAGGACTCTTTTACCGGAGTTTCCGAAACAAAGACGAACCAAAATAATTTTGCCATTTTCCCCAACCCGCTGACCAACCAGTCTGTGATCAGGTATAAGCCGTCTCCCGGGCCGGTCACCATCAGTATTTTTGATCGCGCAGGCCGGATAATTTACCGTGAAAAAGATGTGAACCCTGAAACTTTCAGCCTGAGCCGGAAAAATTTTTCTCCCGGGATCTATTTAATGAAGCTTGATGAAAAACATGGAACTTCACAAACAACAAGATTCATCGTGCAATGAACACCCTGGTAACCTATTGGTCACAAACCGGCAATACGCGAAAAATTGCTGAGGCCATTTATGAAACGCTTTCATGTGAAAAAGAGATAAAACCCTTCGATGAAGTAGTCTCTTTAGAGGGATTTGAATTGACCTTTATTGGCTTTCCCGTCATGAAATTCGGCCCCCCTGGGCAAGCAAAAAAATTCATTGACACACTGGCCAAAGGCAGAACCATTGCCCTCTTTGTAACGCACGCCACACTTTCCGAAAGCAGGGACCCATCGCAGCAAGACATGCTGGAAAAAGAACTTAACCGATGCAGGGCCGCTTGTGCCCAGTCTGATCTTGTGGGAATGTTTCACTGTCAGGGAGAACTTTCGGAAAAAATCGCGAACGAACTCCATGCAAGCGGAATTTTGATGCTAATGGAATTTGCCGCATGGCGACCGAACACAATCGGGCATCCTGATCATCAGGAAATAGAACAGGCACAAGACTTTGCGCTGAAAATGACAACTCTCAGAAGAGCCACCCAACCTGGTAATAATCCGCCATATTAATCCACAAACTGTTTTGCGTAGTATTTCGCGGTCAGTTTTTCTCCGGTAGCTTTTTCGATCATGTCATTCCAGTACCAGCGGCTGCCCGGCATAAAGACCTTCTCCTTGAGGTAGGCGCCCACCTCTTTGTTTCCCACAAAACTCTGAAACTTGTAATCCTCTGATTTGATAATGTTCCCGACAATGTAGTAATACAATTGTGAAGCAAGAAGTTCACCCAGGAGATAGTTGTGGTAATAGCAGGGATAGGTTGCAATGTGGATCTTGGTAGCCCAGTCGGGCTCGTTACGGCCATCAGGGCGTTTCATCATCTGGTATTTCTCCACCAGATCCCACCACAGTTTATTCAGGTCCTGGTCGGGATTCTTGTACATCTCTTTTTCGAACCGGTACATCACCTGCGCCCAGCGACTGAATACCAGCTGCTCAAGCCGAAGGGTTTTAAAGCAGTTCTCGGCAATTTTCAGCTTCTCTTCTTCGCTGATACCTGCCATCTCTTTCAGCCACTGCGGGTTGGAAGAAAACCGTCCGAAAATCATGGCGATGGCCTCCGTAGTGAAGGTGTGAGCAGGATCACGGAGAATGAACGGCAACGTGGTGTCAATGTTTTTATCATATACGGCATGCCCGTACTCATGAAGCATGGTGTTCATCCAGTATTGATTCGACTTTACATTGCATAGTACGCGCACATCGCCGGCATTGTCGATATCTGTGCAGAAAGCATGCTGGTTTTTGCCAGGTTTTTCATACAGGTCACTGTTCTTCAGCATATCGTCGATCGGGAGTCCGATGCCACCATAAAAGTTCGCGGTAAGTGTTTCGAGATTTTTATCCTTGTAGTATTTATCAAGATCTACATCGTAAATTTTGGGGGCCTCCTGGAAGAAACGATTCTGATAATTCCATGGCATCAGTTCATCCTTGCTTTTCAGGTTATAGTATTTCACAAAGTAGTCATCGATATCGCCCTTAACAGCGGCAAATGATTTTTGTGTAAGACTGTCAAGTTCATCGAACAGTTTGCTAACCTCCCGGGGATCCTGGTCACTGAGGGTAAGACTCATCTCATGGTAGTTCTTGAAGCCCAGGTCTTTGGCCACTTCATTGCGAAGCTTTACCAGTTTTTTCACATCCTCGGCAACCACTGTTCCTATTTTCTTCTGCGCTTCCCAAACCTCTTTCTGGTATTTCACATCCTTTGAGCTGCTTAGCACCTCTTCCACATCATTGTCCGACATCATTTTGCCCTTGACCTCCGTACGGAAATTGCCATATTTCTGTTCAATCAATGTGCCCATGCGCACCATGGCATTCAGTTTTCCGGTATCGGCCCTGGCCATCAAAAATGAGCGATAGAGCACATCCAGCTGACGGTTCAGCATGCTGTCAGTAATCATCCCCGAAACCTTGATCTCTTCAAGTTTCTTTAGCTTTTCCTTGTCCGAAAAAAGCGCCATCATCTTCAGGTTCAACTCCTCTGATTTTTTGAAATCTTCTGGCTTTCCTGAAATTGCGGCATCCCATGAAGCAAGGGCTGTTTGCTTGTAAAGCGGGATCATCACAGAATCATGCTTTCTGATAAAATCAGTCAATTCTTTCTTCATTGTTTCCTGTTTGGAGGTGCACGCTGTCATAAACATCAGAGACAGTGCCATTGCGAAAATTGATTTCATTGTTTTCATTGTTTTATCGCTTGTTTTGTTTTCATTCAATATTCCAGCTCGATCCCTCTTTTCCGTCCTTCACGGTGATATGCAGCTTCTGTAGTCCATCCCTGATCTGGTCAGATGTTCCCCAGTCTTTGGTTTCACGTGACTTCTGCCGAATGGCGAGTACCAGTTGCATCAACCCATCCAGTAATTCAGGCTGGTCGTTGGTCTTTTCGTTTTTCAATCCGAGGATGTCGAACAAAAAGGTGTTGAAGATGTTTTTCAGCAGGGCCAGATCTGCCTTGGAAATAGTCTCCTTTTTATCAGCCACAGAATTGATCATACGTACACCCTCGAAGAGGTTGGCCATGACAATCGGACTGTTGAAATCGTCATTCATGGCGGAATAAATACTGTTAACAAGTTCCCTGATTCCGGCATCAGGAGCCGTGGCTTCAGATGGAACAAGTTTATTCAACGTTTCAGAAGCGGTCATCAGCTTTTTTAAACCTTTTTCGGCAGCCTGCAGCGCTTCATTGGAGAAATCAAGTGTACTGCGGTAGTGCGCCTGAAGGATGAAAAACCGGATGGTCATTGGGCTGTAAGCCTGTTCCAGTGATGCATGTTTGCCGGTGAAAAACTCATCCAGGGTGATAAAATTTCCCAGCGATTTCCCCATCTTCTGGCCCTGAATGGTGATCATGTTGTTATGCATCCAGTACTTTACCGATTCGTGGCCGATGGCAGCCTGGCACTGGGCGATTTCCGATTCGTGGTGCGGAAATAGGAGGTCCATCCCTCCACCATGGATGTCGAAATATTCACCCAGGTATTTGGTACTCATGGCCGAACATTCAAGGTGCCATCCGGGGAAGCCGTCGCTCCAGGGTGATGGCCAGCGCATGATATGTTCAGGCTGTGCCTTTTTCCACAAGGCAAAATCGGCCGGGTGGCGTTTCTCTTCCTGACCTTCGAGGGAGCGGGTGTTGGAGATCAGATCCTCCAGTACACGGCCCGAAAGTTTGCCATATTCGTGTGTTTTGCTGTATTTTTCCACGTCGAAGTAAACAGAACCATTCACCTCATAGGCATAACCTGCATCCAGGATTTGTTTCACCATCAGGATTTGCTCAATCATGTGACCCGAAGCCCGCGGCTCAATACTGGGGCGTTTCACATTCAAGGCATCCATGTAAATAAAATAGCGGTCAGCATAATACTGGGCAATCTCCATGGGCTCAAGCTGTTCTAACTGCGCCTTCCTTGCAATTTTATCATCCCCCTCATCGAGGTCAGCGACCAGGTGCCCTACATCGGTAATGTTTCTTACATACCTGACCTTATAGCCGAGATGCTGCAGATAGCGGAATACGATGTCAAAGGTGATGGCCGGCCGGGCATGGCCCAGGTGCGGGTCACCATAAACCGTTGGCCCGCAAACATACATGCCTGCAAAGGGAGGGTTGATGGGCTGAAACTGTTCTTTTTTTCGCGAAAGGGTATTATAAAGATAAAGGTCGCTGTCCATGATCATAGGATTCACCGGACAAAGGTAGGAATTTTTGATTAAAGGATCGTTGCAGCCTAATTGATTTTAACCACCTTCTCCATTCTCATTTCCGCTCCGGATTTCAGCCGGCAGAAATAGATGCCTGCCGGCAGATTGACCATGTTTTGCGTGATTTCATGTACGCCTTGTCGCTCAAATCGATTGGTAAGAACATCTATCTTGTTTCCTGTTATATTATACATTTCAAGGGTAACTAACCCATCCTCCACCGTTCTGTATTTTATTTTTACCTGCTGGGTCACCGGGTTAGGAATGATGCTGAGTGAACAGTCATTGTTCCCGTTCAAAGTTTCAATACCCGTTGAGTTGACCTTGAATTTATACAGGAATTTATAAATGGTGGCATCCGAATAGGTCATCATACATTTGTTTTCACCAGCCAATAAATAGACGGAATTATCTTCCCCTGCTGAAACTGCCGCCCACTGGGTAGGTATTGGAAGGATATCTTCATTGCTCCAGGTATTGGTCCCGATATCATAGATCTGGACATTTGAAGTAGCTGTATTCACTGGGAAAACTGCACCTCCAAATACATATATTTTATTTCCGCTGGCGGCAGCAGCGGCGCCAAACCTTGCATAAGGCATATGCTGTTTGGTTTCCCATGTATTTGTCGCAATATCATATACCTGCAGTAAATCAACACAGGTATAGGTATTATCAACACCTCCTATTGAGTATATTTTACCGTCTACTGCAGCACATGCAATTCCAGCTACAGGATGAGGAATTGGGGCCAGGGAGCTCCATTGATCCGTGGCAGGATCATATACTTCTGTAGGATAGCTTTGACTTGCATGCATTCCGCCAACAATGTAAATTTTATTATTTACCACGCTGATGCCGAAACAACTGCCCGTAGTCGGTTTGGGCGCTTTCACTGTCCAGGTATTCGTCGACGGGTCGTAGGCTTCATTCGCATCAGATAAATAATCACCATAACCGCCTCCGATAGCATAAATAATTCCATTCACCTGGGCAACACCCAGCATCATCCTGGGAAATTGCATCGATTGACCCGGATTCCAAGCGCCTGATTCCGGATTATAAATCTGGACATAGGCTTCTCCATATTCATTCCCATGCATGGTTTTATCGGTCCCGCCAATGGCATAAACCTTGCCACTGCTGATACAGGATGCGTGAGCGGCACTTGGATAGATCATGTCATTCAATTTAATCCAGGTATATTTCTGGGCCTCTCCCCGTGAAATAATGAAGAAGAAGAATAACAGCGTGAGAGCAAAAAAACCTGAAAGAAATTGTCTGTTGTGTGTTTTCATAACCCGAAGTTTTAAGGTTGATCCAACTTCAAAGTTATTAACGGAACTTCCAAGTCGCCTTACCTACAGTTTCTTTTTCAGGATAAAAAATAAAAAATGCTGGACTATTGTTTCAACCCCCTCCCTTTTGTTTCAGGGATTATTCCGGCTCCCTTTTCTTATTTCAGTGGGAGGATATCCAAACTCCAGGGCAAATACCCTACTGAAATAATTGGGATCGCTGAAACCTGTATCATACGCAATTTCTGCGACCGTTTTTGATGTGCTTAAAAGCAGTTGTTTTGCTTTAGCAAGACGGTAATTCCGGATTACATGTGAGGTCGGTTGACCGGTCAAAGCAATGAGTTTGCGGTGAAGTTGAACCCTGCTGATCTCCAAGGCTGTATACAGATCTTTTATCCCAAACTGCTCACTGGCAAAGTTGGTTTCAAGGATTTTGTGGATCCGCTGCATGAACATCTCATCGGGACCGGATGCAGGATTGTTTTCCAAAGCAGGCTGGATGCTGTATTTGATGCGGAGTTTTTCCCGCTGAATGAAAAGATTACGAAGGCAGGCGAGCAGTTCGTTTTTATTGAAGGGTTTAGTCAAATAGGCATCAGCGCCATGTTCCAATCCTTCAATTCGTGATGCCTGGTCAGCACGGGCAGTCAACAGTACGATGGGAATATGGCTTGTCCGGAAATCCTGTTTCAGCTTGCTGCAAAGTTCAAAACCATCGATCCCTGGCATCATCACATCGGAGAGAATGAGGTCGGGCACATTTTCCAATGCTTTCCGGATACCCTCTTCTCCATTTACGGCAACATTCACATCAAAGGTGTTGATTAATATCATACTTAAGTAGCGAATCACATCCTGGTTGTCTTCGATGATAAGCAGGTGGGGGCGGTCGTTGGTTCCTTCTTCAGAAAAGGACCATCTGCCCATAGAAAAGCCTTCATCATCCATCCTCGCTTTTTCATGTGGGATAACCTCCTGCATCACGGCATTGTACGTGACCGGTAAGGTGATGATGAATTCCGAACCTTCACCTGGTTGGCTTTTTGCGGTAATTTCACCGCCCATGAGTTTCACATATTCATGCACAAGGGTAAGACCGATCCCGCTCCCTTCTTCATGGTGAGAAGGGTCATTCCCCGCCCTGTAGAAGCGTTCAAAGATGCTTGAAAGATGCTCCTCCGGAATCCCAACGCCGGTATCTCTGACCCGGATTACAGCTCCTTCACCCGGCAGGAAATTTACTTTAAGATAAACATCTCCGTTTGCAGGAGTATATTTTAAGGCATTGGACAAAAGGTTCCCTATGATCTCCTCCATTTTCTCCGGGTCAAAATCCATGGTCAGTTCATTGCAATCAGGGAGAAAATGCAGCCGGATCTGCCGGTGGAGGAAAAGTCCGGAAAAGGAACCTGTCTGGAAACGAAGAAATGCTACCATGTCGCTTTGAACAAAATGCAGGGGCATGGAACCGGCATCCAATCGGGAGAGGTTCAGCATCTGGTCAACAAGCTTAAGTATGTTTTTGGTATTGCGAAGGATCAAATCGGTACGTTCCCTGCAAAGTTCCTCCGGATTATCCCTGATCATTTCCGTCATACCGGATATCACAGTGAGGGGTGTACGGAATTCATGGGCAATATTGGTAAACAACCGGGTCTTTAATTCATCCAGTTCCTGGAGTCGTTCTGATTTTGCCTTTGCTATTTCAGCACGTTGTGCAAAGATGTAAAATACGCTGAAGAGCATGAAAACAGAGATCCATACAGCGTTTATTACGAAAAATGCCACATTGACTGCAGGTGACAATTCCGGCGTGGTGGTCAGCCAGGGATGAAGAATACCTTCCAGTAACAGGGTTACCAGATACACACAAAATAGCCCCAGTGCCATTTTTTTGGTTGGAAATGCCATGGAATACACCACTGTTGCCATGCCCACAAAAATAAGTCCGCCGGAATGGGGAATCCCGCCTAAACTCAAAATTGTAATAAAGGTAATGAGAAGCACGAAAAGCTGTCCGACAAACAGAAACCAGTGAACCACACGCCGGACAATTAAAAAAACTGAAAAGGTCAGTGAATAACTGATGATCAGGCCGATGCCTGATGTAGTCATGATTTTCAGATGCATCCATCCGGTGATTACCGTCAGTACAGCCACCATAAGCAGTGTGACGGTAAGAGAAAAAAGGAAGTTTTTTTTACCCTTTAATTCCTCTTCTGCATCACCAGGGAGAAAGACCAGTTTTGTTCCCAGCCGGTCCAGAAACAGGATACTTTTCTTGATCATTTCCGTTCGTTATCCTCTCAAAATTACAAAATAAACAATATCCAATATCCTCTTCCCCGTCATCTTGTTTCTCAAACAGAAATTCTTTCTACTTTTGCGTGAATCTTTTAACAATCAGCTAATGGAAAAAATCCTTGTCATTGGATGCTCCGGACAGATCGGCTCGGAGCTCACACTCGCACTACGAAAAATTTATGGGGAATCAAGGGTCATCGCAACCGATATCCGCCCTGCCCCGCCTGAAGTGAGAGGTTCCGGCCCGTTTGAAATCCTGGATGTGCTTGATGCTTCAAAGCTTCAGCTGATCCTTGAACATGAAAAAATCACCCAGATATACCACCTGGCTGCCATCCTTTCGGGCAATGCAGAAAAACGCCCGCTGGCCTCCTGGGACATCAACATGCGCAGCCTGATGAATGTACTGGAGCTGGCACGTGAACTGAAAATTCCTAAGATATTCTGGCCCTCTTCCATTGCCGTTTTTGGCCCATCCACTCCCCGCAATGTCACGCCGCAATATACCATCATGGAACCAAATACGGTTTACGGCATCAGTAAACTGGCCGGTGAACGGTGGATTGAATACTATTTCAACAAATATGGGGTAGATACACGCAGTTTACGCTATCCAGGGCTTATCAGCTATAAAACCGAGGCAGGTGGCGGTACTACTGATTATGCGGTGGAGATTTTTTATGAAGCCATCAAACACAAAAAATACGAATGCTTCCTGGGACCAGAGTCAGCGCTTCCAATGATGTTTATGCCCGATGCCATCCATGCCACCATCGACGTGATGGAGGCGGATGCGTCCAAACTGTCATTGCGATCAAGCTACAATGTAGCTGGTATTTCCTTCACACCGCAAACCCTTGCCAAAGAGATCAGAAAGCACATCCCTGATTTTGAGATTACCTATAAACCCGATTTCCGTCAGGCCATTGCCGATTCATGGCCGGCATCCATCAACGATGATGTCGCCAAGAAGGATTGGGGGCTGCATTATGAGTACGATCTGACCAAAATGACGGATGTCATGCTGACTGAGATCAGGAAAAAACTTTCGTAAGTCACAGGTCAGTTGCAAACTAAACGATGCTGTTAACCAGGTCAAGATAACCCGGATCCAAATCCCTGAAAATATCCTTTTCAAGATCAGTAAATTGTTCTTTGTCTTTTGTAAACTGTATTGTTCCGTCGCGTAAAAGATGGATAAAATCACAGATCCCTGTGAGCGAACCCAGGATGTGTGAAGTGATGATTACCGTATTTCCACGTTCTTTTAACCGGCCGATGATCATGGTGAGTAACCGGGATGATTCCAGGTCAAGCCCGTTGAAAGGTTCATCAAGGATTACAAGGCTTTTACCTTGTCTTAATACGCCTAAAAGAGCAAGTTTACGCTTCATCCCGCTTGAATATCCCTCTATCAGGTAATCAAGCGGAAGCCTGAACATCCGATTCCACTCATCGATACCCGGTACATTCTCAGGAGACCTGAACAAACCAAGGTATTCACGTCCGGTAATAAAACTGTAAAAGAAATTTTCTGTTTCAAGGTAGGCCAGATCGGTTCTTTTAAGCGGATTACCGGCAAGTTTCATGGTACCGGCCTGGGGCTTTACAAATCCCGACAAGGCATTCAGCAGGCTCGTCTTTCCGGCACCATTCATTCCTACAAGCCCGTGAATACAATGTTCTGGCAGAGATAATGACAGCCCGTCAAGTACCAGGTGTTCGCCATACGAAATGCTGAGATTTTCAATTGTGAGCATCCAGGTATATTTTAAGGTTTTTACTTGCTCCCGCTGCCAGGAAGAGATTGAACAACAATATAACCAGTGCCACCGGAAGGATCACTGAGACGATGACGGCCAGCGTGGTCAGCATCTGGTGGGCCCCTGAAAATGCCCCGGGCCGGTATTGATAATATTTCAGCAGGATCGTGAAAGTTAACAGGTTCAGCGTCGCCATGAAATATCCCAGGATCAGCCACCGGTAATCCTCATGAATTAGTGCAATGCATATCAGCGGAAAAATGAAAACTGCAAAACATCCCGCATGTTTAGCTGTTTTTTGCAGGAGGTATTTCCATGAGCCGGTGTTTCCTGAAGCCATCATATGCCAGGGTTCATATTCGGAATAGAAAGAGACGAAAATCAAAGTCAGAAAAAGGAGGGAGATCGCCGAAAGCAAGATCTGGTAATACCCGAACAGTCCGGCAATATAGAAAAGAATCACCGCGATCAGGTTTTTCCGGATTCCGCTTTGCCATTCGAACATGCCTGCAGGAACCATCGGGAGCTTTACTGTTCGTGAAACACTCGCCTTCAGGGTCGGAACGAAAAAAGTTATCATGAAAATGCCAAGAGAGAAAACAAGGGCATGTGCCAACAGTGCATTATACAGCAACAACCCTGTGATGGGAAGGGTGAATAGAAAATACTCTGCAAGGTAAATGGCCTGCGGTTTCGGAAGGATGGCTGTAAGGAAATAATAATCCCTGCGCCTTCTGTGGAGCAGCCATAGGATATAAAGTGCAGCACCTGGTATTGCAACCGACCAGGGGTGAATGGCAATACGCTGAACCAGCATAAGGATGATCAGGGGCAGCAGGACAACAACAAGCAGGAGAACCCTAAAAATCCCTAAATCTCCGGATCCCCGGTAAAATTGAATAAACCTCAGCCGGATCAGTTGAACCACCATGAAAAAATCAGTTTTTAACCTCCGCTAAAATTCAACTTGACTCATTCCGTCACGTGCCACGTGTTACGGCTTATTCCGTCACGTTTAACAGCGGAAAGCACTCCTTCAGCCTGACCCCCTTGTCGGTTGCCTCCACAATACAGCATTCATGATACAGATCGTGTTCCAGGAAAAGCACATATCTGTTTTGTGCCGCTTCGGCCATAAAGGCCTCCTTTTCTTTCAGGGTAATCAGCGGGCGGGTATCATAACTCATCACCCAGGGTAAAGGAATATGTGCTGATGATGGCAGCAAATCGGCCATGTAGACCACTGTTTTATCCTTGTATCTGATAAAGGGGATCACCTGTCCGTCGGTATGGCCGTTGAAAAGTCGAACCGAAACATTTGGGAAGAGCTCGGTTTCCCCATCGAAAAGGTTAAGTTTCCCCTTTTCTTTGATAGGTAAAATATTTTCCTTAAGGAAGGAGGCTTTTTCACGATTGTTCGGACTGGTGGCCCATTCCCATTGGTGACGACTCGTGTGGTATGTGGCATTTTTAAAAGTAACCTCATAGTCTGTCTTATCTGAATTCCATCGGACAGCGCCACCTGCATGATCAAAATGCAGATGGGTCAGAATCACATCGGTGATATCCTCTGTGGTAAACCCGAAAGAGGCAAGTGATTTTTCAAGCGTATCGTCTCCGTTCAGGTAGTAGTTTGAGAAGAATTTTTCAGATTGTTTATCGCCGATACCACAATCGATCAGTATTTTACGGGATCCATCCACTACCAGTAAACAGCGCATCGACCAGTTGCAAAGGTTGTTTTCATCACTGGGGTAGGATTTTCCCCAAATGACCTTAGGCACCACGCCAAACATAGCCCCGCCGTCGAGTTTCAGATTCCCGGTATTTATCGAAAACAATTTCATGTGAAAATCAATTTAATTCAATGCCCCTCCCTGACCATCCATAAATCGTAAATCGCTAAACGTATTCCTGCACCTCCATTTCCCCTTTCAGCACGCGAAGGGCATTGGCGGCCATAGCCTGGAGCTCGTTGTCTCCTGGATAAAGAAAAATCGGGGCAAATTTTTCAACATGATCAATGATGTGATGCACGACAAACTGGCTATGTGCAATATCTCCGGTAATTAATATAGCATCCACATCACCCTTGAGCACCGCAAACATCTCTCCGATACATTTCGAAACCTGGTAAGCCATGGCCTCCATGATCAGTTTGGCATGTGCGTCGCCATTGTTGATGCGGTTTTCAATTTCATTGATATCTCTGGTTCCCAGATAAGCGTTAACGCCTGCACAATGGGTTAGCAGACATAACATTTCATCGAGGGTTTTGGTTCCGCTGTAGCACATCTTCACCACATCGCCCATGGGCAATGAACCACTTCGGACCATCGAAAAAGGCCCGTCACCTTCAAATCCCTGGTTTACATCGATCACCCGGCCATGGCAATGCGCCCCAACGGTAGTTCCGTTTCCAATATGGGCCACGATGAGGTTGAGTTCATCATATTTCTTCTTGTGCGTTTCCGCATGCAGTTTGGCAACAGCCTTCTGATTGAGGGCATGGAAAATGGATTTACGCTGGATCTCAGGAGCACCGGTAATTCTTGCCAGTTCTTGAAACTCATCCACCACAGTGGGGTCGGCTATCATGGCACGGGCACCCGGGATTTCTACCGCAATGGCATCGGCCAGTAACCCGCCGATATTGATGACATCCTCTCCAACAGGACTCTGCAGCAGATCCTTCTTCAAACGTTCATTCACTTCAAATACACCTGACTGTACCGGCTTGATCAAACCTCCCCGGGAAATCACAATTTTAAGCTCATCCAGATTGAATTCGTTTTTCTTTATCTCCCGGATTACACTCTCCTTGCGAAATTGTACCTGTTCATAGATCGTTTTGAACGGGGACAGCTCTTCGGCCGAATGTTTCCGGCTGATCATATACAATAGTTTGTGATTCTGGTAGGCCGATATTTGCGTGAGCCAATCCTTGGGATTGACAACCAAAATATTAAACTGGGTCATACAACGGGTCTTTTATGTTTTTACATGTTGCGGCGATACTGTCCTCCGACTTCGAACAGGGCATCGGTGATCTGGCCAATGGAACAAACCTTGGTTGCCTCCATCAGGCTTTCAAAGATATTATTATTTTTTGTTGCAGCCCTCTTCAGACTATCAATCATCACGGCCGATTTTGCTGCATTGGTTTTGTGAAGGCTTTCCAGCATATTTATCTGGTATTGTTTTTCCTCCTCGGTGGCGCGGATGATTTCACCAGGCAGAACCGTAGGCGAGCCCTTGCTTGAAAGGAATGTATTCACTCCAATGATAGGAAGTTTCCCTGTATGCTTAAGTGTTTCGTAATAGAGACTTTCTTCCTGGATCCGGCTGCGCTGGTACATCGTTTCCATAGCGCCAAGTACACCGCCACGTTCGGAAATTCGTTCGAATTCCAGCATCACCGCCTCCTCTACCAGGTCTGTAAGCTCTTCAATGATAAAGGCTCCTTGCAATGGATTCTGGTTCTTTGCCAGTCCCAGTTCATTGTTGATAATCATCTGGATGGCCATGGCACGACGGACCGATTCTTCGGTAGGCGTGGTAATTGCCTCGTCATACGCATTGGTATGCAGCGAGTTGCAATTGTCATAAATGGCATACAAGGCCTGCAAGGTGGTGCGGATATCATTAAAGTCGATCTCCTGGGCATGCAGGGACCTGCCTGAGGTCTGGATATGATATTTCAGCATCTGCGACCGCGCATCGGCTTTGTACTTGAACTTCATTGCTTTGGCCCAGATGAGCCTGGCAACCCGTCCGATCACCGAATATTCCGGATCAACACCATTGGAGAAAAAGAAGGAAAGATTTGGCGCAAATTTATTAACATCCATGCCCCTGGATACGTAATATTCCACGTAAGTAAATCCATTGGCCAGGGTAAATGCAAGCTGGAAACAGGGTTGGCGCCTGCTTCGGCAATATGATACCCGGAGATGGAGACGGAATAGAAGTTCCGTACATTGTTGTCATTGAAATACTGTTGTATATCGCCCATCATTTTCAAGGCAAAATCGATGGAGAATATACAGGTATTCTGTGCCTGGTCCTCCTTAAGAATATCTGCCTGCACTGTACCGCGAACCTGGCTGAGAGCCTCTTTTTTTAACTTTTCATATACCGACGGTGGTAAAACCTGGTCACCGGTTACGCCCAGCAACATCAAGCCAAGACCATCATTGCCTTTAGGTAAATCACCCTGGTAAAAGGGCCGTTGTGTGTCTGCATTTTTGTAGATAGCCGCAATTTTTTTCTCTACCTCCTGAACCATGTCATGCTGCCGGATATATTTTTCGCACTGCTGGTCGATGGCGGCATTCATAAAATAGCCGACCATGGTTGGCGCAGGACCATTGATGGTCATCGAAACAGAAGTGTTCGGGTTAACAAGGTCGAAGCCGGAATAGAGCTTCTTCGCATCATCAAGGCAGGATATGGAAACACCGGCATTCCCGATCTTTCCATAAATATCTGGCCGGACCCCCGGGTCAAATCCGTACAGTGTGACGGAATCGTAGGCCGTTGAAAGCCTGACAAAGGGCATTCCAAAGGATACATAATGGAAACGCTTGTTGGTACGCTCAGGTCCTCCTTCCCCGGCAAACATCCGCGTTGGGTCTTCACCTTCACGCTTGAAAGGAAAAACGCCGGCAGCATAAGGGAATTCACCGGGTACGTTTTCTCGTAGATTCCATTTCAGAATATCCCCCCAAGCCTCATAACGTGGCATGGAAATTTTTGGGATCTGCAGCCTGGAAAGCGACTCGGTATGCGTTTCAACTTTTATCTCCTTACCCCTGACCTTATAGATATAAATATCATCCTTATACGATTTAACCTTTTCATTCCAGTTTTTCAGGATATCATAGTTCGCGGGTTCCAGTCGTTTCAACGTCTGCTCAAAAAGCATGTCCAGCTCAAGAAGCATTCCGGTTTTATTGCAGGGTGGTATGCTATCAGGGTCATTTCCCTTGATGGTTTCAATCGGACTGGTTCGGAGGGTTTCAATGGTTTGGGCGATGCTGTAAAGTTGTTGGGCTACCTTGGCCTGAGTCGCAGTCCAGCTATTGTAGGTGTGAACGGTTTCTGTAATTTCCGTCAGGTAACGTGTACGGGAAGGTGGAATGATAAAAATCTTTTCCGTCATTTCAATGCCGGATTTAAACTTGCTTGGCAAGGCGATGAGGGTCTTTGATTTGATTGTTTGAATCAGCGCCCTGTAAAGTTCATTTACACCCGGATCGTTAAACTGCGATGCTACAGTACCATAAATGGGCATCTCCTCAACCGGTTTCTCGAAGAATTTATGGTTCCGCTGGTACTGTTTCTTTACGTCGCGCAAAGCGTCCAGCGCTCCGCGTTTATCAAATTTGTTGATCGCCACAAGGTCGGCAAAATCAAGCATGTCGATTTTTTCAAGCTGGCTGGCTGCACCATATTCCGGGGTCATCACATAGAGGGTCACATCGCTGTGATCGACGATTTCGGTGTCGGATTGCCCGATACCCGAAGTTTCAACAATTACCAGGTCAAATGCAGCTGCTTTTGCAACATTGATGGCATCTTTCACATATTTCGAAAGGGCCAGGTTCGATTGCCGGGTGGCAAGGGAACGCATGTAGACCCGCGGATTAAAGATGGCGTTCATCCGGATCCGGTCACCAAGCAAGGCCCCTCCGGTTTTACGTTTGGATGGGTCGATGGAGATGATGGCGATCATTTTATCCTGGAGATCGGCCAGGAATCTGCGTACAATTTCATCAACCAGAGAGGATTTGCCGGCGCCACCTGTCCCGGTAATTCCAAGGACAGGGATGTTCTTTTTGGCAGCCTCCTTTTCAATTTTTTCGAAAAATGCCCTGCTTTTATCCGGATAATTTTCAGCAGCTGAAATCAAGCTGGCAATTTCCTTGAAATCTTTGTCCCTGATTTTTTCCAGATGAAATTCGGACTGATCCCCCACGGGAAAATCACACTTCATTAACAGGTCGTTGATCATTCCCTGAAGCGTCATTTCACGGCCATCGTCGGGCGAATAGATCCGTGCAATCCCATATTCCTGCAATGCTGCACTTTCCTGGGGTAAAATCACTCCACCGCCACCGCCAAAAATCTTGATATGCCCGCAGTTTCTCTCCTTCAGCAGGTCGAGCATATATTTAAAATATTCCATGTGTCCACCCTGGTAGGAGGTGATGGCAATGGCCTGGACATCTTCCTGAATGGCACAATCGACCACCTCCTGCACAGAACGGTTGTGGCCGAGATGGATGACTTCAGCCCCGCTTGACTGCAGGATCCGGCGCATGATATTGATGGCAGCATCGTGACCATCAAACAAAGAAGCCGCAGTAACGATTCGAATATGATTTTGCGGTTTATAAACTTCAGGAGAATCCATTGAAAAATAATTTGAAAATTTGAAGATGTGAGTCCACTCCGAAAAGTCGGAAGGACTATTTAGATTAAATTGATTTATAATAGCAGTTACACGTATTCATTTTTGTTGTAGTTATAAACAAATGATTGA
>Ga0247844_1001807_pt1 | contig 37307 bp, 35 predicted proteins | sample LaCtaG_FD_192421 | JGI IMG/M metagenome (GOLD analysis project Ga0247844, IMG submission 192421) | Freshwater microbial communities from meromictic Lake La Cruz, Castile-La Mancha, Spain - LaCruzMarch201714.5m_1 | ecosystem: Environmental > Aquatic > Freshwater > Lake | place: Spain: Castile-La... | reverse complement strand
CCAAATGATTAAAAATACTAATGCGGACGAGGCAAGGCGAAACTATTTGTCTGGGGGAATGGATTCGCCTTGCCTCGGCTGATTTCCCGCCCGCAGGAGGGGTCTGGGGAGGAATGCGGGCGGGTTTTTGAACCTTTCCTTTTTCGCTTCCGAATTTCGTATTTTGCAAAGCAAAATGCGCCACCGAGAAAAATTCATTTACATTTTTATAAAAATTAGTTATCATTATAGTATCAAGAAAGAAACCTTTATATTATATTCTATATACTATAATGTTATACAATTAAGAAAGATATGTCAAACAATAAAATTGCGGATAACTTAAAGAAACTACGGGCTAAAAAGGGTCTATCTCTCGAAAAGATTGCTCGGCTTGCTGATTTGTCGCTGAATACCATTGTTAAGGTTGAAAATGGAGTAAATACAAACCCAACCATTGAAACGCTGACCAAGATCGCAAAGGCGCTTGAAGTTGGTGTTGATGATTTAATTAAGTAGAAATATGGCAAAAAAAGATTATACAAAATTAGAAAAAGACGACTTGCTCAAAGTCATTGAAAAACTGGAATCTTGTAAAAAGTACGGGCTGATTTGGGATGAAGAAAAAACCAAAGAGCAATTTGAAAAGGAATCGGAGAACGCTTTACCAGTTTTGAAAGAGGTTAAAGGCAAAGAAATAAAAACCGATCCGAGCAAGCCGACCAATATTTTGATTGAAGGCGACAATTATCACGCACTATCTGTTTTGAATTACACCCACCAAGGAAAAATCGATGTTATCTATGCTGATCCACCATACAATACGGGAAATAACAGTTGGCGGTATAACAACAATTATGTCAATTTAGATGATGCTTTTCGTCATAGCAAATGGCTTTCTTTTATGAGCAAGCGTATTAGAATAGCAAAAAACCTCTTGAAAGAAGATGGCGTATTTGTGCTTACAATCGATGATTATGAAATTTTTCCAATCGGTCTTTTGCTTGATGAAATTTTCGGTGAACAAAATAGAATTGGAATTTTAGCAATTGAGATAAATCCGCGAGGAAGAACAACTAATAAATTTTTTGCTACTTCTCACGAGTATATTTTGTTTTATGCCAAAAATGCTGAACTAGCAGAAATACACAATTTACCACTTACAGATGAGCAGATTACCGCTTTTAATTTTGAAGATGAAGTTTCGAGATATAGACTTTTGCCATTTAGAAGAAGTGGTGGATTATCAACACCAGAAGAAAGACCTAATTCACATTATCCTATTTATTATAATGAAAAAACTGGATACATCGGAATTGAAAAGAAACAAGGTTGTGTTGAAATAATCCCAATTGACGGCTCTGGAAAGAAAAGAGTATGGCGACAAACAAGGCCATCTCTGATGGAAGCCGTGAAGCGTGGCGATATGGTTATAAAGAAGACTAAAAATGGTTATACAGTTTTAATGAAAGACAGAATAAAAGATGGACGCAAGCCAAAAACAATTTGGATTGACCCTCTCTTTGATGCTTCATCTCACGGTACAGTTTTACTTCAAAAAATATTAGGTAAAAGAAAATCTTTTGATTATCCAAAATCTTTACACGCTGTTATTAAAACATTAGCTGTTTTACTTCCGAAAAAGAAGGATGCTTTAGTTTTAGATTTTTTCGCTGGCTCTGGCACAACTGGTCATGCAATTATGGAGATCAATCGGCAGGACAAGGGATCACGATCATTTATATTAGCTACTAACAATGAAAACAATATCGCCGAAGATGTTTGTTATCCTCGAATAAAAAATGTAGCAAAGGGATATAAAACAGAAAAAGGTAAGGTAGAAAAAGGACTTGGCGGAAACCTTAAATACTACAAAACCGCTTTTGTTAAAAATTCCATTAGCCGAGATGATTTGAAAATGAGAATTACTCGCGAATGCACGGAAATGCTTTGTCTGCGAGAAGGAATTTTTGACGAAGTGAAAGCCAAGCCCGATTATCATATCTTTGAGCAAAATGGCAGAATTATGGGCGTGTATTATTCAATGGAACGGGATAGTTTGGCGCAATTAAAAAAGGAACTGGATAAAATGGAGGGCGAAAAGATTTTGTATTGTTTTACTTTTGATCCGTTGGGACTAGACAAAAACGATTTTGCTGATTGGCAAGGCGTGAGTTTAGAGCCGATCCCACAAAAAATATTAGATATTTACGAGCAAATTTATGAATATTAATCTTAAAAATTATCAGGAAAAAGCAGTCGGTGAACTTATCGCCACTTTCAAAACACTTCTTACAAAAGAGGAACAAAAGAATGTGTGCGTTTTTCAAGCGCCAACAGGTAGCGGAAAAACTTTGATGACCGCCAAGTTTATCGAAGAAATTATCAGAGAAGTGCCAGAAATGGACTTGTGTTTTGTTTGGATAAGTATCGGCAAAGGCGAACTACATTTACAAAGCAAACATAGTTTGGAACGAGTATTTGGCGGAGCGCCGAGAGTATCGCTCGTGGAGGAAGAATTTACTGGTGGGCGCGAAAGAATTATCCGCAACGAGGTTGTGGTGGTGAACTGGGAAAAATTGCGAAGCAAAGAGCGAGAAACTGGCGATTGGAAAAATATTTTGATGAAAGACGGCGAAAAATTGAATTTTCGCGATGTGCTTTCCAAAACTCGCGAACAGCGAAAAGTCATTATGATAATTGACGAGAGTCATATCGGCGCGACTGCCGAGAGAACCAACGAACTACGCGACGAGATAAACGCTGATGTGATTTTGGAAATGAGCGCCACTCCCCGAATTACACCCGACCCAAGAGATTTGGCGCGCGGAACGGCTGGCTATGTTTTCGTTGAACCGAAAGATGTGATTGACGAAGGAATGATCAAGAAGGAATTGATTATCAATGAAAAAATTGACGAGATAACCGACGACGAGGCAGATTCGCAAGAAGTTGTTTTGCAAACGGCGTATAACAAACGATTGGAATTGAAAAAACTTTTTGAAAAAGAAAAAGCGAATATCAATCCGCTTGTTTTGGTGCAGATTCCGACAGCGGAAGCTGGCGAGGATAAAATTAAAGCGGTGCGAAAGTTTTTGGCGGATAAAGGCATAACCGAACGAAAAGACGGAACTGGAAACGGCAAACTTGCCATTTGGCTATCGGAACAAAAATCGGAAACTTTGGATTGGGTGTCCGAGCCAGACAATGAAATTGAATTTTTGATTTTCAAGCAAGCGATTGATACTGGTTGGGATTGTCCGCGCGCGCATATTTTGGTGAAATTCCGCGAATCACATAGCGAAACTTTTGAAATCCAAACTGTCGGTCGTATTTTGCGTATGCCAGAGCAAAAGCATTATGCGAGCGAGGACTTGAATCGCGGGTATATTTATACCAATGTTCAAAGCATTATTGTCAAAAAAGAAGAATACAATCCGAATATCATCAAACACTTGAAAGCTGTCCGCAAAGAAGTGTATAAACCGATTAAGCTGACTTCATATTATAAATCGCGTGCGGACTATGGCGATATTACTTCCAGTTTTACGCCTGTGTTTGAAAAAACCGCGTGCGAACATTTTGGCTTGAAAGGCGACCATACAATGTTTGCCCAAAATGTGGCGAAAGTGGAAAAGGAAGGCGTTATTTTGGATGTAAAGAAATATCAGCAAGACATAATCGCCAACGCCAAAATTGAAGGCACGACTTTTGACGAGATTGAAGGCAAAATTGATTCCGCCGCTCGCGCTCGCCTAACTATTGCAGGCAATGATTTGCAAGCATTGTTTGAGCAGATTATCAAAGAGCGCCTCGGCTCGTTTAAGAATGTCAAAAGGTCTGTGCCTGCGGTGAAAACGGCGATTTATACTTGGTTTAGAAAATATCTAGGATCAAAAGCATGGCCAGAGGAAATGATACTCGTGCAAATGGTTTTAGCACACAACGGCAACAGAAAGCAGTTTGAAGAAATTTTGGCGAGCGCGATTGAAGCATACAAAGCTGTTCGCGAAAAAGAAATTTTGAAGCGCGTGGAAGAAAGCGAACAATTTTATGATTTTGAAATTGCCAAAGAGAGCTTTTTCAATCAGCACACCGACGAACGCGTAGAGCATGAAAAATTTGTTTATGAGCCGTGCTATTTGTCCGCTTCTCGCCTTAATCCCGAAAAGAATTTTGAAAAATTTTTGGCAGAAAATGGCGACAAAATAGTTTGGTGGTGGAAAAATGGCGAAAACAAACAAGATTATTTTGGTGTTAAATACGAATATCCAGCCGGCGTGATTCATACTTTCTACCCCGATTATCTCGTGCAATTAGCTGACGGACGAATTGGAATTATTGAAACGAAAGATATGGGAGATCGCGACGGCGGAAACTATACCAAAGCCAAAGCAGAAAAATTGCAGGAATATATCAAGGAGCAGAAAGGCAAAAAACTTTTCGGCGGTATTGCGATTGAGAAAAGCGACGGCTGGAAAATAAATCAAAAATCGGTGTATGATTGGAGCAAGTGCGAAAAGAACGATTGGAGTGAGTGGGAAAAATTAAAATTCTAGGTGGCGCGCCAGTTTTCAACTGGCACGAAATTCGGAAGCGAAAAAGGAAAGGTTCAAAAACCCGCCCGCATTCCTCCCCAGACCCCTCCTGCGGGCGGGAAGAAAGCCGAGGCGGGGCAATTCCATTCCCCCAGAAAAATAGTTTGCCCCGCCGAGTCCAAATTAGTTTTCGGGATTTTCGTCAAAAAAAGTTCGAACATCAATCAAAAAACACCGCTAAAATTAAAAATGGGGGCATTTGCCTCCATTTTTAATTTCCGTGAGTTAGTAAAGAGAAATTCGAACTCGGGAAGGGGTCGGGAAACGGTAGTTTCCCGTTGAGGAAGTATTGAAACCGAGTGGTTTCAAGGAGTGAATCCCATTCACGACGAGTTTGTAATCTCTATACTCCCCGCAAAATACCTAACTCCTTACCTCCCCCTCAATTTCTCAATCAACTCAGGTCCGCAGGAGAGTTTTTTAGCCAGTGAGCTTTTGGGATCTATTACTTTCCAAAAAGGGGCGATGGGGTCTTTGCCTTCTGACATTAATTCTAAACTTCTCTCGGCGATAATTCTAGTAAATATCCCAGTAGTGACGGGACAGGTAATGTCGGCTTTAGCTTGTTTGGCAAGGTCAATTCGCATTTGGGAGAGATCTCTATTCTCACCTTTTGGGATTGAATTTATATAATCGGCTATCTTTTGAGGAGTTGAGATCAACATCAAATCCCCAGCTTTCATATCAGCAAAATTAGTATCCAATCTTTTGATATGCTCTACCTTTTTAGTGTCAAACTTTTCTTGCCAAGGCTTTGCCATAATATTAAATGTTAAATTATATCTATATTATAAAACTGTCACTTATTTTATGCAATAAACTTTATGAGATGAGTAGGGAGTAGATAAAAATTATTGTATAGATTACTAGCTTAATAAAAGTAATAAATTGGTATAGAAATTTTCCTACTTTATAGGAGGTGAATAGAGTTAAAAATTATATTTGATCCACCCTCCCCCTACGGGTACTCCCTCCAAAGGGAGACAAAATACAGACAACTTATCTACTTCCCACAAATACTAGTTCTGATTTGGGTTATGTCTCCATAGAGTAGAAGGGGAGTATGGCTCTGGCAGAAGCTGGTGTGAGATAGGCTGACTTTAGCTTTATCTTTATAGAAAATTGGTCCGAATAATTCTTCTAATAATCCTCCGGTATACTCTGCGACATTGATAATATCTACTGGATTACCTTGATTTAATTCTTGGTTGATTATATTGATTGCAAATTCTTCATTCCCGACTTTGTCGACAAAACCATATTTAGTCGCTTCAGCTGAATTCCCTAAGAAAACTCTAGCCCCGATTTCATTTTGAATTATTTCTGGAGAAACTTGATTATATTTACTAATATGATTCACAAAGGCTGAATATAGGGCATCTATATCTGGATTAATACAATCTCTAATATACTCATCAGAGATATTGAGCTGATTATCTGGTTGCTTACATTTACCTCTATAAATAGGGGTGAAATTAATATTTCCATTAATTGTCGCTCCAAGCAATCCCTCAGAATAACCATTAACATTACTAAATTTAGGAGCATATCCTCCAGCTACTCCTATACTACCGACTATGGCTGTGGGGCTAGCAATTATGGTAGAGGCAGGAGCAGAAGCCCATGCTCCACCTGAGGCTGACAATTCATTCACAAAGACATAAACTTTTTGATTAGTTTTTTTCTGATAAGCCTCAATCGCATCGGCAATATTACTAGAAGCTCCAATTTCACCTCCCGGAGTAGTAAGGTCAATCAACACAGCTTTGATATCTGTATCCTCAGCTAATTGTTCTAATATATAGGCGACAGCCTTGCCATCAACCATATCTGGGGCTACAAAAGATAGGGGGTCACCCTCATTAAGGCTATTGGAAAGTGGACCATTCAATTCTAATCTAGCTACTTTGATCTCGGATTCTGGATCACCTTTGTAATCCTCATAAATCAAATCTCCACTTGTGGCATCCTCTTCACTCATACCAAGAAACTCATTAGCCACCGACTGTAGACTAATCACAATCCAAATTACCAATAATACAACAGTAATCAGAATTATAAACCAAGCTGAAGTTAAGAATTTTGGGAATCGTCTTTTTTTGATCATAGTAGTATTTGAAGGAGCAGAATTATTGTATACGGGCTGAGGATTTTCCATATATTTGATTAATTTTAATAATTATAGATTAAGTATAGCATATTTTGAAAATTTAGTTATGCACAATTTTTGGGGGGTTTAGGTTGGGTGTGGTATAATACAATTAATCTAAAAATCTAATGATGACCAAGCAGAGTGAAATTATAATCCTGGAAGGGATTGCTACTACTGGTAAGAGTACAGTTATAAAATATCTATCTCAACTGCTAGGTAAAAGCAATGTGACTTTCACTATAGTGGGGGAGGATATTACATTGATGCCTATCCTAAATAATACAGAAAAATCAGTTAGTCTAGATTTATTAAAAAGAGCAATCAATAATGTCATTCAGGAAGGAAAAGATTTGATTATTTTTGATAGAGAAGGTGGGCTATCTATACTTTTATTATAGGATAACATAAATATTTTGTCAACCATACTTATCCACAATCTTTATGTTTGAATGGGAGCAGTGAAGAATATTTGTTTGACAGAAGGTTGTAAATATTATACTTTATAGAGGTTTTTGCTCTTTTATTTATATGGAAAATTCTGAAATTTATGAGCAAGCTCTTGCGTGGGGACTAGAAAATTATCCCGAGTCTCCAGAAATTCATCATCTTGCCTTTGCTTCGGTGGTACAATTTGCATGCACGGGTAAGAATAGGAGGGACGTGATAAAGACAATGCGAACATTGGTGGCAATGGATATATTTCATTTAAATCACTCTGAGACTTTATCTTTTGATAATGCTGTCCAGCTGTTCAAAGATTCTTGTTATGGTGAGATTGTCATAGAACATGCAAAAAAATGGAAACATGATCGACCAGAAGATGATGATGAAAAAGATATAAAGAAAGCTGATGAATTAATGTCAAATCTATATTCAAAATTTATCCATGATAGCAAGAGAGACCAATAATTAGGTCTCTCTTTTTCTTATAAATTATGTTGACAAAATTTATTATATATTATATTTTTATAGTGTCCTACGATTGATTACGATGCCCTCTCAAAGCCAGTGCCCTAATATCATCAATACTGAACTAACAGCTGTTTTGAGGAGAGCTAAAAAATTTTCTGAACAGCAAAATTGGGGTGAGCGTAAAAGCAATATCTACACAGCTATGATAAGTTATCTTGCTGGAACTGGCTATTATTCTGGATTAAATCTTTTAATTCCTGGCTTATTTCCAAAATTTAATGAAGTCAGGTTATGCATATTAGATCAAAATGGGCAGTTGAATAAACCTAGTTATATTCACGGAGGTATGCCCTATGATGAAGCTCATAATTTAATAACAACAAGTTTAGAATTCAAAAAGATTGATTCTTGAGATAAGAATATACCTAGGGCTCTACCATGCTAGAGCCCTATTTTTTTATGTTATAATATATTTTATATGCAATATATAATTCATAAATCAAATTCTAGGGGATCAGCAGATTATGGTTGGTTGAAGACTAATTATAGCTTTAGTTTTGCTGAGTATATGAATCCGGATAGAATGGGTTTTGGAGCTCTGAGAGTATTGAATGATGATATCATTGCTGGAGGTAAGGGCTTTGGGGCTCATCCTCACAATAATATGGAGATTATCACAGTGGCTTTGTCTGGAGGTCTTGAACATAAGGATAATATGGGTAATGTGTCCGTTTCAAAAGCTGGGGATGTCCAAGTGATGAGTGCTGGTTCGGGGGTATTTCATAGTGAGTTTAATGCTCATCCTGATACCGATTTGACCTTATTACAGATTTGGGTAATACCTAACAAAATGAATGTGCTACCAAGATATGAGCATAGATATTTTGATATACAGAGTAAAGTGAATACTTGGCATCAAATTATAAAGCCAATTGATAGCCAGGAAGAGGGGATTGGAATTTATCAGGAGGCTTGGTTCCAAAGAGCAATGCTAGAAAGGGATAAAAGATTAGAATATAATCTCAAAAATTCTCAAAATAGTATATATCTATTTGTAATCTCAGGGCAAATTATTATTGGGAATAATATCGAATTAAAGACTCGAGATGCGGTTGGGATTGGAAATATAGATGAAAAAATATCCATATTAGCTAATGAGAAGGCAGATATTCTCTTGATGGAGATCCCTATTTTATAAAATTACATATCCAGTGTATTAATCTTGCTATTGTATTATTTAGAGTATAGATATATAATTATTTATAGACCTTTTTAATTATTAAGTTTTAATATAAAATATATGGAAATGCTCACAATTTGGATTGTCTTAGGTGTTGTAGTTGTGTTAGCTGTTTATGGTATAGCTGTATACAATGCTTTAGTAGCTTTAAGACAGAAAGTATCTGAGGCTTGGTCAGATATTGATGTTCAATTAAAGAGAAGATATGACCTTATTCCCAATTTGGTAGAAACAGTCAAAGGCTATGCTACTCATGAGTCTACTGTATTTGAGGATGTGACTAAAGCTCGTAGTCAAGCTATCAATGCTAGCGGTTTGCATGATAAGTCTGAGGCTGAGAATATGCTATCAGGAACTCTTAAAAGTTTATTCGCTGTATCTGAGAGTTATCCTGAACTAAAGGCTAATGAGAATTTCTTAGAACTTCAGAGAGAACTTAGTGATACTGAGAACAAAATTCAAGCTTCTAGAAGATTCTATAATAGTGTAGTGATGTCTCTTAATACTAAAATTGAGAGTTTCCCTGATAGCGCGGTTGCTTCTATAGGTAAATTTGAGAAAAAAGAATATTTTGAGATTGCTGAGGGAGAGAAAGAAAATGTAAAAGTTTCATTCTAAGTAAATTGTTAAGTTATACAATATGAACCTTTACGAACAAAAAGATAAGAACATTCGTAAAACATGGATTTTGATGACTATCTTCGTAGCTGTAGTGGTAGGTATAGCTTGGGTATTTAGTTATACTTTAGACAATCAGATGATTTTTGTCTGGGCTTTGATTGGTAGTCTATTTATGAATGTTATATCTTATTGGTATTCGGACAGTATTGTGTTATCTATTTCTAATGCTACCCCTATCAACACTGATACTGCTGAGGGTAAAAGAATTTATCGATTGCTTGAAAATTTAGCCATCACAGCTGGATTACCTGTACCAAAATTATATATTATCCAAGATACGGCGATGAATGCCTTTGCTACTGGCAGAGACCCGGAACATTCAGCTATTGCACTTACAACTGGGATTATTGATAGACTAGAACAAGTTGAGTTAGAAGGCGTAATAGCTCATGAATTATCTCATATTGGGAATCGAGATACTCTAATACAGACTATTTCGGTAGTTTTAGTTGGTTTAGTAGCTTTATTGTCTGATTGGTTCATAAGAATTAGTTTTTGGGGTGGAGGAAGACATAATAACAATGACGATAATAGTAAATTAGGTTTAATATTAGGTATAATTGCTATAGTATTAGCTATTTTGGCTCCAATTTTTGTACAATTATTACATCTTGCAATTTCAAGAAAAAGAGAATTCTTAGCTGATGCTAGTGGAGCTTTATTGACTCGCTACCCTGAGGGATTGGCTAGTGCTTTAGAAAAAATCAGCCAAGATACTGAGCCTTTGGAGGTAGCTAACCGTGCTACAGCTCACTTATTTATATCCAATCCTTTTAAAGGAGGCGGTATGCGTGACTGGATGTCTACTCATCCCCCTGCAGAGAAAAGAATTCAGGCTTTGAGAGGTATCAACATTAATTAACATAACTTAAGAAGGTAAATATGATAAAATCTAATACATTAAAAAGAACAAAGATAGTAAGTACTCTTAGCCCTAGAGTGGCAACAGAAGAGTCTTTGACAGAGTTCATAAAGTCTGGGGCTAATGTCTTTAGACTTAATTTCTCGCATGGAAGCTATGAAGAGTATGCTCAGATGATTAATACCATCAAAAAAGTTCGTCAAGATTTAGATTTGCCCATCGCTATACTACAGGATTTACAAGGACCAAGAGTGAGAGTAGAGGCTCTAGAAACTCCACTTGATATCATAGTCGGTGATGTAGTTTATATCACTAATAGTGAATATACTTATGATTTTGCTGACGGGATTAAGGTTTTGCCCATTGATCATGATCTTAGCCCAATTCTAAAGGCCGGAGAGGCTGTATTAATTGAAGATGGGTTAATAGAATTATTAGTAAAAGAAGCAGTATCAGACAAGCATTATACTATTGCTGAGGCTAGGACTAATTCTCAGATTAAAGGTAGAAAAGGAGTTAATTTTCCTGGTAGTGCGGTAGATTTTCCTGTAATTACTGAGAAGGATAAGGCTGATTTGAAATTTGGATTGGAGCAAGGAGTGGATTTTATAGCTATGTCTTTTGTAAGGTCAGCTGAGGATATCAAAGAACTTAGAAAGTTAATTGAATTAGAGCCTAATAAGTCTAGTAATCCACTTGTGATTGCTAAAATTGAGAAACCAGATGCGGTATCCCAGATTGAGAGTATTATGAATGTGGTAGATGGAGTTATGGTAGCAAGAGGAGACCTTGGAATTGAAGTTCAGGCTGAAAAAGTACCAATTATCCAAAAACATATTATAGAATTAGCTTTGCTAAAAGGCAAAAGAGTAATTGTGGCAACTCAAATGCTAGACTCTATGATTAGAAATCCTCGTCCAACTCGAGCCGAAGTATCAGATGTAGCCAATGCAGTTATTGACCATACCGATGCGGTGATGTTATCTGGAGAAACCTCAGGAGGAGCCTATCCTTTGGAAGCCGTCTCTATGATGCAGAAAATTATATTATCTACAGAGGAATCAGCTTATGATAACTTTTTTGATGAGTATATATCTACTGAAGATATGAAGAATATTCATAAAGAATTAGCCTATGGAGCCCAGCATTTAGCCAGAGCCAGTGAAGTGGATGGAATTATAGTTATAGACAAAGAGGGTAAAGGGATAGCTGAATATATGTCACAGTTTAGAGCCGAAATTCCAGTCTTTGTGATTACAGATAATAGGGAATATTTTTATCACACTGCTTTGACTTGGGGAGTAACAGGGATGTTAAATAGAGAAGATATAGATGTGTATAAAATTATTAGTAATATACAAAAAATGTACTTTGATGATGGAGTAGATGGACATTACTTTGTAGTTGTCGATATTACTGAGCAGCACAGAGAATCTATACAGATGTTTTTGGTGTAAATAATTCACATCAATATTGCGCCTTTGACAAAAGTACAATATTGATGTATAATATTGTAATATTACACTATAGCCGATATAGCTCAGTCGGTAGAGCGCACCCATGGTAAGGGTGAGGTCATCAGTTCAATCCTGATTATCGGCTCCCTATATCAATTTATATTTAAGATCATAATACTATGAGTCAAGATAACTTAATCAAATTACAGTGTACAGAAACCGGTAGAATTGGATATTATACTCGTAAGAATAAGAAAAAAAATACTGAGAAATTAGAGTTAAAGAAATTTAACCCTGATTTGCGACGACATACTCTACACCGAGAGATGAAAAAATAATCTATAGTCTAGATTATAAAAAAGAGAGTCTGTAATTAGGCTCTTTTTTTATTTACAATTATTACAAATACCTTTTATTTCAAATGAATGGGATAAAGGAGTTCCGACATTAGATATGGACTCTATAATTGGATTTATCATACATATATCTATATCTATAATTTTCCCACATTCTATACAAGTAAAGTGATGGTGATGGGGTAAAAATTGAGATGAAAGCTCATAAAAGTTAGATCTTTCACCATAAAGGGATTCTATCAATTCAATTTTATGTAAGCGATCTAAAATCCTATGAATTGTGGATAAGTCTATAAGTTGTTCTTGAGTAATAACTCTTTTATGTATAGTTTTAGCATCTATAGGAGTATTATTAGCCAATATAATACTCACTACGGTTTGAATATGTTGAGTAATTCTAATATTATGATTTCGTAAGTATTGAAAGACTTCGGTGTCAAGAGTCATATATAATTACATATAGAGCTAATAAAAATTGGCAGGCACAGTAGGAATCGAACCTACGACGATGGTTTTGGAGACCATTGTTATACCATTTAACTATGCGCCTAATTGGAATAATTATACCTTGAAGTCATTAAATTTGCAATAGTGGACAACAAATTGCTATTGACTATAATCTATAAATTTGTTAATATAATATATATCAATGCGGGTATCGTATAAAGGCTAATTATCTCTGCCTTCCAAGCAGATGATGAGGGTTCGAATCCCTCTACCCGCTCATTATTACATCTGGTTAATATTAAAATGAAAAAATACAATATATAAATTAAATATGAATCAAAAATTATTTTTAAGGTTAGCTATAATAAGTTTCATAATATTAAATTTTAATAATACTTTAGCTAATCCTAATGATAGATTTGAAAATAGACCACAGTTACCAGATGCTAACCCAGTTATAGTTGGTGGTACAAATCCTACTGTAATACCAAATACTGGCACTAATACTCAATCTGAGAATCAAAAAACTAATACGCCTCCCGTTACAGGACAAACTGCTCCACAGACAAGTATCTCAACTTCTACGCCTTCTACAACAGCAGGGGCTGTCAGCTATGAGTCATATACCAATTTCCCTGGATTGGGAAGAATTAGTAATTTATGCCAATTAATTACAGCTTTATGGTTATTAGGTTTTGCGGTATTGTTAACTTCGGTCTTGGGTATGTTCTTATGGGGTGGATATATGTATGTAACAGCAGGGGTTAATGCTGGGAAGGTTAATCAGGCGAAAGAAATATTTACTAATACTATTACAGGACTTATTATAGGGTTATCTATTTTTATAATTATAAATATTATAAATCCAGGGTTATTACAGGGAAATTGTAGTATACCTTCGGTTGGTAGTGGAGCGACGATTGGAGGTCCGGCTGGACCATCTAATATTATTCCAAAACCTGGAGAAAGTGTGTTTCCGGTGACTAGAGAATATCAATGTCCTGGACCTAGAACAAGTTTTGGGAATGCAAGAGGTCGCTTACATGCTGGGGTAGATTTAACCCCCCCACGTAGTACGATTTCTGATTCTCAAGCATTACAATTGCCAATATTAGCTTTTAGAGACGGTACAGTTAATGAGGTAGGTGGTGGGTTTGGAGTGGTTGGGATAGATCATGGTGGAGGATTAGAAACTAGATATTTACATAATAGTCGAATTTTAGTATCAAATGGACAAAAAGTTACTGCTGGTCAAGAAATAGCTAAGATGGGAGCTGCTGGAAGCCCTGGTGTTATACATCTACATTTTGAGGTTATTCAAAATGGACGAGCAGTTGATCCAGCACCTGTAATATTTGACTCTAGTAAAAATCCAGACCCCTCAAAAGTAAAAACGACTGGTAGTCCAAAATGTGTTGGACAAAATTCATAAATAATTTAATTTGAACTTTACCTCAAATCGGTGTATACTATATAAATAATTTAATCGATAGCAAATATAGTATATGACATTTTTACAAAAAATATTTGGGGACCCAAATGCTAGAACTTTATCCAAAATTCAACCTATTGTAGACACTATTAACTCTCTAGAGGAGTCTTATAAAGATAAGTCTGATGATGAGATTAAAGCCGAGATTACTCAGATTAAAATAGATATTCAGGAGAAGGGGACTAGTCTAGATGAGGTTTTGCCTCAAGTCTTTGCTCTAGTGAGGGAAGCTTCTCGGAGAACTTTGGGGCAGAGACATTTTGATGTTCAGTTGATTGGAGGTATTGTTTTGCATCATGGCAAAATTGCTGAGATGAGAACCGGAGAAGGTAAAACTCTTGTAGCTACCCTACCCACCGTATTGAATGCTTTGACTGGTAGGGGAGTGCATGTGGTTACGGTTAATGATTATCTGGCTAAAAGAGATGCTGTCTGGATGGGGCAAATTTATAATTTTCTAGGACTATCTCTGGGGATTGTCACTGCCGAAGGTTCTTATTTGTATAGAGAAGTCCCAGCTGAGGATAAGGAAAGAGATGAAAAAGGTTCCTATGAAGTTGAGGCTGAGTTTTTGAGTTCAGCATCTCGTAAAGAAGCTTATGAGGCTGATATTACTTATGGAACTAATAATGAATTTGGTTTTGATTATCTTCGGGATAATATGGCGACTTCCAGGGCCAATATGGTGCAAAGAGAATATTATTTTGCTATTGTGGATGAGGTAGATAGTGTTTTGATTGATGAGGCTAGAACTCCACTGATTATCTCTAGGCCTGATACTGACTCTCCTGCTCTATATCAAACTTTTGCTTCTATTGTCCCTACTCTCAAGCCGGAGACTGATTATACTGTAGATGAGAAAATGCGAACGGTGAATATTACTGAATCTGGAATTGATAAAGTAGAAAAATCTCTTAATATTAGTAATATTTATGAGGAAAAAGGTATTGCTTTTGTGCATCATTTAGAGCAAGCTTTGAAGGCTCAGGCATTATTTCATTTAGATAAAGAATATGTTCTCAAAGATGGGGAGATTATTATTGTAGACCAATTCACTGGTAGATTAACTCCTGGTAGAAGATATTCCGAAGGTTTGCACCAAGCTATTGAGGCAAAAGAAGGAGTGACGATTCAACAAGAATCTAAGACTTTAGCCTCGATTACCTTGCAAAATTATTTTCGTATGTATGATAAATTAGCTGGGATGACAGGAACTGCTGTGACTAGTGCCGAAGAGTTTCATAAAGTATATGATTTGGATGTGGTGATTATGCCAACCAATATAAAAATTAAAAGAATTGATCTAGCTGATGTAATTTATAAAAATGAAAAAGCTAAATTCACAGCTATTGCTAAAAAAATAAAGGAAGTATCTCAACAAGGACAGCCGGTGCTATTGGGTACTGCCTCGATTGAAAAGAGTGAGGCTTTGGGTAAGGTTTTTGATAAATTTAATCTCAAATATACAATTCTAAATGCCAAACAGCATGAGGCGGAAGGCCTTATTATTGCTGATGCTGGTAAAAAGGGAGCTATAACTATTGCCACCAATATGGCAGGGAGAGGAGTAGATATAAAATTGGGTGGAGCTAATGCTAATGAGTCGGAAAAAAATGAAATTCTAAGCTTGGGTGGATTATATGTAATTGGTACTGAAAGGCATGAGGCAAGACGAATAGACAATCAGCTTAGAGGAAGATCGGGGAGACAGGGGGAACATGGTATTACTCAATTTTATCTTTCTCTAGATGATGAGATTATGAGAATTTTTGGTGGTGAGAAAATCAAATCTTTGATGGATAGATTTAATTTCCCAGAAGATGAGCCAATTGAGAATGTGTTGATTGCAAAGTCTATAGAAGGAGCTCAAACCAAAATTGAGGGATTTCACTTTGATTCCCGTAAGCATTTATTAGAATATGATGATGTATTAAATAAGCAAAGAGGAATTGTATATCGAAAAAGACAAGATATATTAATGGAAAAAATAGATATTCAATCCCAAACTAATCAGTTAATTAAGGAAAGTGTCTATAAGATTGTTTCTTTTTATACTACCAATGAAAGTGTTAGAGAATGGGATCTGAAAGCTATAAAAGAAGATATCAATGGACTTATTGGTAGCAAATTAGATTTTGCAACAAATTTAGAACAAATTAAAGATCAAGAAGGAATTGTAGATAATAAAAAAGAAGATATTACTGATTATTTAGTCAAGACTATAACGGATATATTGCAAAAAAGATTCAGCTCTATTTCAGAGGAACAATACCAATCTATTATGAATTCTGTTTATATTCAGACTTTAGATAATCTTTGGATGGATCACTTGGAGATTATAGATTATCTCAAAACCGGTATTAGGCTGAGAGGTTATGCTCAGCGAGACCCTTTGATTGAGTATAAAAATGAAGCTTTTATGCTATTTGAAAAATTATTAACCTCTATTCAAACCAATTATATCAATACTATTTTGAGAATTGAGCCAACTCCTCAAATAGCTCAGAATATAGTTACCCCAAGCACTATGGGAGAATCTGTCCCTCGAGTAGGCCGGAATGACCTATGTCCTTGTGGTAGTGGTAAAAAGTATAAAAAATGTCACGGTAAATAATAATTAAATTCAAAACTATGCAAAACTGGCTAAATAAAAATTCAAAATTTATATTCCCTTTAGGGCTTATAATATTCCTCGCTATAGGGGCTTTGTATGTATACTTTATAGTACTTGATAATCCTAAGCCTAAAGTGACAGATTATGCTTCATGTGTTGAGGCTAATGATGGAATTATTAATAAGATTTATCCTCCTCAATGTACTTATGAGGGAGTTACTTATTTTGAAGATACAGAATTAGAAATTCAAGACTACAATATAGATAACCAAGACCTAAACCTAGATCTACCAGAGGCTGAAAAAGCTCAAATTGAAGCTTGGTTAGAAAAAAATGCTTATAATCAATATGGAGACAAACCAGATACTATGTATGCGGGAGGAAATCCATTATTTGATGAATCGACAGGAGAGGCTATCAAACTATATGACTATTTGATTAAAAAATATCCTAATAAACCTTGGTTAGAAACAACAAGCAATATTATTGAGAATTCTAATAATAATCCTGACGTTCAATCTTTTGCTGAGGTTAAGTCTTGGCAGAATTTTGAAGACCCAAATTTTGAATTACAATATCCTGACTTTGTAAATATGGCCAATCAAAATGGATACCCAATCAAATTCACTAATACAGATGGCTTTGAATTTATACTTGATGTGACAGATAAACAGCCAAATTATTTAGCTGGAACTTGTGAGAAAAAACTAGATATAGATGATAAATCTTTATATTTATGTTATAATAAAACTATAACTTATCAAGAAATATATCAGAGAATGTTAGATTCCTTTGTAATTAGATAGATTAGAATATGGTATATAAAACTCGTAAATTAGATAATGGACTTACTCTAATAGGAATTCCTCTAAAGGACTCCAAGACTACTACTGTTTTGACTTTGGTGGGAGTTGGCTCCAGATACGAATCAGATACTGAGCAGGGCTTGTCTCACTTTTTGGAGCATATGATGTTCAAAGGTACTACCAAAAGACCAAATGCTAAGATCATTGCTCAAGAATTAGATGGGCTGGGAGCGTCTTACAATGCTTTTACCAGCTATGAGTATACTGGTTATTGGGTGAAAGTTCGTAATCAAAAAAAATATATTGCTCTTGATGTAATTGCTGATATTTTTCAAAATTCTCTTTTACAAGAAAGTGATATACAAGTTGAGAGAGGAGCTATTATTGAGGAATTAAATATGTATTTGGATATGCCAACTAGGCAGATTCATAGTGATTTTCAGACTCTTTTATATGGTGATGATACTCCACTAGGCAGGTCAATTATTGGGACTAAAGAGTCAATCAATTCTTTTGGCAGAAAGAATTTTGTGGACTATGTTTCTAATAAATATGTAGCTTCCAATACTTATATTATTATAGCTGGAGAAGTTGACACTAATATGCTAGATAAAGTTGAGTCCTCTTTTAACAATGCTAGACAAGCTACAACTCCTAAAAAGATAGATATTGAGATTAACCAAAAAAATCCAAACGTAAATATACGAAACAAAAAAACTGACCAAACACATCTGATGCTTGGATTTCATATCCCTTCTGTACATACTCAAGATAGATATGTAGCTACTATTGCTAGCACAATTCTAGGAGGTTATATGAGTTCTAGATTGTTTACTGAAATTAGAGAAAAACGAGGTTTATCTTATTATATTAGAGCTGATAGTCATCACTTTGATGACATAGGAGCGTTCAATATTAATACAGGTGTACAAAATACTAAGGTTGAGAATACCCTAAAGTTAATTCTAAAGGAATTAAAAGATATGAAATATTATCCAGTTAGTGAAAAAGAATTAAATATTGCCAAAGAGCATATTCAAGGACAAACGGTGATGGGATTTGAATCTAGTGATGAGATAGCAGCTATTATAGGTATGAATGAATTGCTATTACATCAACCATTTGACCTGGAATATGAAATGGAACAATACAAAGCAGTCACCAAAGAGCAAATTCTTGATTTTCTACAGCAATATGCTCAGCCAGAACATCTCAATTTAGCGTTAATTGGTAATATATCAGACAATAATAAGACTAAATTTGAGCAAATCTTAGCTAGTTTATGATTTATTTAGATAATCAAGCCAGTACTCCAATTCATGCTGAAGTGTTAAGTGTAGTAACTCAGGTTATGCAGGAGAACTTTGCAAACCCTCATAGTCAGCATATGTTGGGACAGAAATCTATGCATATTGTGGATAATGCTAGAAGAGTTATCTCTGAGTACTTTGGGGTACAATTCTCAGAAATAATTTTTACAAGTGGTGCTACTGAGAGCAATAATATAGCGATTCAAGGTATAATATTACAAGCTCTTCAAACTAGAGAAAAGGTAGAGATTGTCACTACCCCAATAGAACATAGTGCTGTATTTGCCCCAATTAAAGCTTTGATTAAACAGTATCCTGATAGAATTATTCATAAGATTACACCTATTGATGAGAGTGGGGTAGTCAGAGTTGAGAATATTCAAAAGTTACTTACACCAGATACAGTACTCGTAAGTATAATTCATGCTAATAATGAAATAGGGACAATTCAACCTATCAGAGATATAGGCAGAATGCTCAAAAAATATAATCCAGATTCAGTGTATCCACTCTTTCACTCTGATGGAGCTCAGGCTGTTTGGTCGGAGGAAATTAATTTTAATTATTCCAATTTAGATTTATATAGTATTTCAGGGCATAAAATGTATGGTCCTAGAGGAATAGGGGCTTTATATATCAAAAAGAATACGCCCATTCAACCTATAATGTATGGTGGTGGGCAGGAATATGGAATACGATCAGGAACGCTCAATACTGCTGGGATTGCTGGGTTGGCAGAGGCCATTAGATTATTAACCTTATCAGAGCATCAGGAAGCTGTGGCCAAAGTTAGAAATTTAAGAAATAATTTACTTTATCAACTATTACAAATCGAAGGTATCACTCTCAATGCAGACAGAGAAATGAGACTTCCTCAAAATATAAATATATTTATTAAAAATCAAAATTCTGATAAAATGGTGATAGCTGCTGATTTAGCTGGGCTTGCTATCTCGTCTGGCTCTGCTTGCCATAGTGGAGCTATGCAGGAGTCATCAGTGATACGGGCTATTAGCCCAAACAAACAAGAGAAAGCTAAGCAAAGTATTAGAATCTCACTTTCTCAATATACCACCGAGGAGGAAATTCAATCAGCCTATAATATTATTAAATCTATAATTTAAGACTTATGTTAAATATACTTATATCCCTACTTATAGTAACTCTGCCTTTTGAGATATTACAATTCTCTATAGCTGGATTAGACATTAGAATACATCAAATTATTCTAGGCTTAATTATATTAGTTTTAATCCCTAAATTTATAAAACAAAATCCAATTACAACTATTTTGAGAAATATAGTATCTATCAATTGGTATTATAATAATATCCATTTAGTATTATTATCATTAATGTGGATTATAATTCTAATTGGAGGGATTCTTAATGGGGGCGATTTACAAACTACAATTATTAGGAATATTGTCTTATTGGGTTATATCATAGTATTTTATACTATTTATAGATATATTAATACTAAAGACCGGTTATATACAACCTTTAATTTAGTATTCATCAGTACAGGTATACTGATACTAATTGGCCTATATGAGGCTATAGCATTCCAATTGGGATGGAATAGTTTTCAAGTTTTTCCAGGTAGAGTAGATGCCCTTCTCCCTGAACCAAATTGGTTTGGGATGTGGTTGTCAGTAGTGTATGCTATTGCCTTGCCATTAGCTTTTGTGGCTAGAGGCTTCAAACAACAATTCTTATTATGGTTCTTATTATTAGGAGTAGTATTGATGTCTATTTTATCAGTTACTAGAGCTAGTTGGGTAGCAATTATAATAATTACAGCTATATACATTTTATATCAAGCTATTTTTGTAAGAAAATATATCAAATTATTAAATTTTGCTATAGTATTATTTGCAGTGAGTTTCGGAGCTGCTGGCATGAGTCAATTAGGACTTACTGACTTCAATCTCAAAGATAGATTAACCTCTATTTTTAGTCAAGAGACTAGCTATTATTATGAGATAGATGAGAAAACAGGAGAAAGAAAAGAAATTGCTGATATAACTAAGGTCAAAGACAAGGATAGTATTGAAGTTAAAAAAGAAGCTGATGTCAACGTAATCAGTAGGCAAGATGGCTATATTAACGCAGGAGTAATCATTTATAGTAATGTTTTTACAGGAGTTGGTTTGGCTGGATACGAGAATATAGTAGGGGATGGGTATAATACTAATAATATTTTATTAGCTGTAGCAGTAGCTGGAGGAATATTTGCAATTGCATTGTTCTTATCTTTTCTATACATTATTACAAAACAAGGATTTATCATTATCAAGTCAGAACCAGTTCTAGGGATAGTATTGCTAGGCTCAATGTTAGCAATCTTGATAACCGGGATTTTCAATGATAATTTCTTGATGGGATTCACTTGGCTAGTATTTGGTATTATAGCTAGCATCCCAGAAATATATTGGAATCAAAAAAAGTAAATTATGCTTAGGGTTAAATATAATAAAAAATTAGTAAATTTTTCACAGTACGTAATTTTTGTCTTAGCAATCTTAGCTATTCTTTTAGCTAGTTATTATTTGTATTATGGAGATTTCTTTTTACATTTAGCTGGAAAAGGGGAGTGGTTTAATCCTGAATTGGGTATCACTGCCTGTAATCTCTGTTGGTATGCTAGAGTACTGATGTTCCCTATTTTCCCCATTGCAGCAGTTGGAATATTCAAAAATGACAATAAATTTACAGATTATATAATCCCATTAACTATTCTAGGATTAATTTTGGATATTTATCATTATAGTTTACAAAGAGGCTGGATTGCTAAATCTTTATTATGCGATCCTAATGGAATTAATTGTGCAGATGCTCCAGTTAATTATTTTGGATTTATAACGATGCCATTTATATGTGGAGTATTATTCCTAATTATACTGATATTAGCATCATACAATAGTATGGCAGTAAGAAATAAGAAATAAAAAATAAATATAAAATATTAGAAAGATAAAGACAGATATAAGAATATAAAAGGGGGTAAGAATTAACTAACCTTGACTGTATTCAGTAAACGGAGTATAATCATTATTATACTCCGTTGTAGATATAAAAACTTTAAGGTATAATAAATTTAGACCTAATAGCTCTCCCCTCTTGTATGTCCTCCTCCGGCACTTCGTGCCACCTCCCCCAAGGGAGGACACTAAAACTGTCCCTCGCTGGACGGGGTGGATTGTTCCCTGAACTATTGTGTCCCCCTTTGGAGGGGGTGCCTGAAAGGCGGGGGTGGATTTTGAGATTAAATAGCAATTTAATGTCTATCAATTCAAAATTAACTCATCCCAAATCACAAATACCAATTAAATAGCATAAATATGCCAATAGCCCAAAAATTGCCCTTATTAGAAGACTTTTTACTTTTTTTGACTACTAGTAACTACTCAAAGGCTACTATTCGTAATTATGAAAGAGATTTATTGATTTTTGAGAAATTCCTCAACGATAATGATTTCGAATTTAATAGTATTACCAAAAAAACTATAATTATATATCAGGCAGATTTATTAGCTGAGGATAGACAAGTATTCAAAGCTAAATCACAGCATCAAAAAGCTAAACCCTTAGAACCCAAAACTATAAACCGAATGCTAACCAGTATCAGGTCATATTTTGTGTATCTGATAGACAATGAACACCCATGCCCCTTATTACCTCAGCAAATCAAATTAATGAAGCTAGGGAAGTACAAATTACATTTACCCGAGCTAGAAACTTTGATTCAATTCATAGAATCACCAAAACAATTAGAATCCAATGCATTTATTGGGATTCGGAATCAAACTATATTAGAATTAATTTTTGCCTCAGGAATGCGAATTTCTGAAGTTACCCATTTAACTATTGATCAAATTCATAAAGATGATTCCAAAATCTTAATAAGAGGCAAGGGGAATAAGCAAAGATTTGTGTATTTAACCCCGCGAGCACATAGTATATTAGATGAATATTTGACACAAAGATATGAAATTATCAAGCAATCCCTCCCCTCTCAATATCAAACAGGGGAGTATATACAGCAATTCAAATATGTATTCATCACCAAAAAAACTTTTGACACCCTAGCTGAGCAAATCCAAGAGCAGACACTCCCCTCTTCCCTACTCAATTCCCATATATCCGAGAATTATCTTCAATCCAAAATAAAATCCTATCGCCTATTACTCAATATCCCCTACCCTATCTCCGCCCATACACTCAGACATGGATTTGCGACATACTTAGCTGAATCAGGAGCCAATCCCGCCGCCATCAAAGTATTACTCGGACATGAATCCCTCGAGACCACAACCAAATATGTACATGCCTCTGACACCTTTGCCGAAGAAACCCATGAGAATTTCCACCCCCTCAAAAAGTGATGTCATCTACCCTTGACAAAATAGAAGAAATGTGCTATAGTTTTTTTGACCTTCAGAGGGAAACTCCTCATGACTAACTTAGCTCGTTATCGTTATCTCATTTTGGCAGTAATTTCATTGCTGTTATCTGCAAATTCTCCAGTCTTAGCCGGAACCAATATTGCAGGGCTGGGAAATCTTGCACGGGCACAATCTGTTTATTGGGATAACACACCTCTAAGTGTGTTTATTTATTTTATTGCAGGAGTGATTCTTGTAACATCGATAGGTACAATCATTTATATAGTTTTCTTTATGAAGAAGAGTGATAAAAAGAGATCTTGATTGAAGTTCTTTGTCTCTTCACATATCCCCTCGCCGGAACGCATTGCGCGCTCCGGCTTTTTCATTTCAACTCCGGTAAATTATCCAGGGTATAGCAATTCTCAATATTATATTCTCCTGATTGTCTGCGCTCTAACTGGATAAGATAAGCTCCTGTTCCGAGTTTAATCCCAATATCATATCCAAGGGACCTGATATAAGTCCCACTACCACAATATATGTCTAATGTGATATAGGGATAAGCATATTCTAATATATCAATACGAGTGATGGTAACATTACGAGCAGGTATATCTATATGTTCACCTTTGCGGGCTAATTCATACATTTTCTTGCCATTGATTTTGACAGCTGAATACATAGGTGGTATTTGGCTTATCTCTCCTATAAAAGAAGCTATAATTTGGTCAATTTCTAACCTTGTAGGTGCTTTTTGTATATTATACTCCTGTATCACCCCATCTTTATCATAGGTATCACTAATATAGCCTAATTTTAGCTTAGTTCTATAGATTTTATTTTGTTTCATCAATTCTTGGCTTCTTTTTGTAGAATCTCTGCCCACTAATAAAATCAATACCCCAGTAGCAAAAGGATCCAAAGTTCCCGCATGCCCAATTTTTTTGATACCATAAAATCGGCGAAGCTTATTGACTACGGTGTGAGAGGTGATCCCAGAAGGTTTATTAATAGGAATTATCATATAGCTTTATTGTAGCATAGAATTGGTAATTGGTGGATTGTAATATATAAAGTCTTTTTGTAGAGGATGACCTTTTAGTAGCCTGTATTTATTGTTTTGTCATTGCTTTCTGTCCTCCTTTGGAGGAGGTGCCCCGAAGGGGCGGAGGTGGATAGTTGTTAAAGTTATACTTTAGTTTTGGTTCTATCCACCCTCCCCCTACGGGTACTCCCTCCAAAGGGAGACAAAAATACATTAGCTCAGTCCTCCTCCGTCCACTCCCAAACAAAGTATGGGAGTGACCACCTCCTCCGAAGGAGGACAGAAAATATAATCCACCCCGCCCTGCGGGCACCCTCGCCAGCGAGGGACAAAATACTTATACCCTACCTACGATTCTTAAAGGCGGCGATGAGGGTGTCTTGGTCTACATATTCTAGTAAAGTGCCATTAGCTAGTCCTCTGCCAAGGCTGCTAATATTACATTTAAATTCTTTGAGCTGTTGTCTTATATATTGGGCAGTTCTATCTCCTTGTGCGGTGGGACTGGTGGCTATAATTATATCTTGTATTTGTTCATTTGTGACTCTATGTAATAATTCAGTTATATGTAAGTCTTCTGGTTGTGAGGCTTTGAGTGGGTCTATTACTCCTCCGAGCACATGATATCTTCCATTGTATATTTCAGTTCTCTCAATTTGCAAAATGTCTTCGGCATACTCTACTACACAGATACTACCGGTATTTCTAAGTTCATTATTGCAAATAGAGCAGATATCTCCCTCAGCAGTGTTATAACAAATTTTACATTGTCTGACTAAAGTTTTTATTTTATGTATTTCTTTAGCTAATTTGGTAAGATATGATTGCTCTTGATTGATTAGCCAATAGGCATATCTAGTAGCTGTTTTCCTTCCTACTCCTGGTAATAGCCTAATATCCTCAATGAGTTCATTGACTGAGGCTGGGGGGGTTATTTTGCGATTCATAGTTATTCGTTGTTTTGTTGATGTCTATAATCTATATTTACAAAAGTAGCATATTCTTTTTTGAAACCTAACTTCACTTTCCCAATTGGTCCATTTCGCTGTTTAGCAATATGGATTTCAGCTATACCCTTGTTTTCAGTTTCTGGATTTTCTCTGTCTTCTCTATATATAAACATTACAACATCGGCATCTTGTTCAATCGAACCTGACTCTCTTAAGTCAGATAATCTAGGGATTTGTGGGGTGCGACTCTCAACCGAACGAGAAAGCTGCGATAAAGCTAATACTGGAACATTGAATTCTCTTGCTAGAGATTTAAGGGAGCGAGATATTTCAGATACTTGTTGGACAATATTATCATTTTTGACACTCGATTCCATTAGTTGGAGATAGTCTACAACCACTAGTCCTAGTTCATCTACTTCAGCCATAATTCTTCTCAAAATAGCTCGCATTTTCATAACACTACTTCCTGGACTATCTTCAATAAAAAGCTGTGCTTTGGATAAAGAATCTAAGGCTGGAGCTAATAGTTCAAAATCTTGATTATGTAGTTTCCCAGTCTTCATTTTGAATAAATCTACCTTAGCCTCCGAGCTAATTAACCTGTCTACGACTTCCTCTTTAGACATTTCAAGGCTGAAGAATACAGCTCCTTTACCCGAGGTTATAGCTACATTTTTTATAATCTCTAAGGCTAAAGATGTCTTTCCAACTGAGGGTCTCGCAGCTAAGATAATAAGATTTGATGGTTGTAGTCCTCCTAGAGAATTATCTAATGCATCAAAGCCAGTTTTGACACCTTTCATACCAATACCATTATTATGAACATCATCAATTCTATCAAAAGCATCGTGCAAAGCATCACTCATCTTCACATACTCTTGTTTCACTACCTTTTGGGCAACACTAAATACCGCCTGTTCAGCTTGGTCTAAAACCTGATCAATATCTTGAGTTTCATCAAAGCCTAATTCTACAATTGAGGAACCTACTGCGATTAGTTTTCTTAAAGTTGATTTATGCTTAACTGTATATGAATAATGTTCAATATGGGCGGATGATGGGACTAAATCTACTAAAGAGGCTAGATATTCTTCTCCTCCTATTTCTTCTAACTTTTCTATCAGCTCTAATTTGTGGCTAACTGTTAATAGGTCTATTGGCTCTTTTTTATTAAATAACTCTAATATCATCTGATAAATTAAACCATTTTTCTCATAATAAAAATCTTCTGGAGTTAGTATATCCACAATTTTTATCAAAACATCTGATTCAATTAGAATAGCTCCCAATACAGATTCCTCCATATCTACAGCTTGAGGCGGAATTTTATTATGTAAAACTGGGGGTTTTTTTTCGTACTCTTTAGTTTTTTTTCTTTCTCTTGCCATAATAACTACATTTCATCTAAAGTCTGAATTGTTAATAAATCTAGTCCCGTTCTAATTATTGTATTTACTTGCTCTAATAAATATAATTTATTATTTTTAACACTAATATCTGTCTCTTTGAGAATTTGAGTAGTATGATAATAGGAATTTATCATCTCAGCTAATTCATATAAATAGTATGCTATAAAGGCAGGGTCATATTCTTTAGCAGATTGGTCTCTGACTTCAGAAAATTTAGCTAATTTCATAATGATATTTTGTTCCATTGAATTAAAATCCGAATCAAAATTATATGAAGGAGAAATACCTGATTTCTTAAGTATTGATTGTAGGCGAGCATAAGTATATAGTATATATGGTCCTGTTTTACCAGTCAGACTGATGGAGGAGTTTATATCAAAGACAATGTCTTTTTTTGTAGATATTGCTAAAATATAATACATATAACTAGCTCTGGCAATTATCTCTACTCTTTTTGCTATCTCAAACTGCTCTAATTGAGTGTCTTGGAAATAAATTTCTCTAACTTTATCTTCAATTTCTTGAATTAAAGGGTCTGCATTGACTATGTTTCCCTTCCTAGAGCTCATTTTGCCTTCTGGGAGCCTGAATAGGCCATATCCAATATGATAGAAAGCTTCTTGATTGATACCTAATTGCTCGGCTATCGCGAATAATTGCTGGAATTGTAAGTTCTGAGAAAAATCTGTAATATAAATAAAAGTGTCTACATTTTGGCATTTTGACTTTTCGGAGAGCCTATACTGTAATAAAGCTAAATCTTGGGTAATGTATAAAGCAGTTCCCTGAGACCTTAGTAGGATTTTATTTGGTAGATTATAGGCTTCTAAGTCGGCATAGATATAATCATCCTCTGGATGTTGTTTGAATATTCCTCGCTTGAGACCATCTTGGACAATCTCTTTTCCTTGCTTATAAATATCTGATTCATAAATATGTTCATCAAAAGAGGTTCCTAATTTCTTATAAGTTTGCTGCTGTCCTTCTATAACCCAATTTCTTAGCTTTAGCCAAATATCATACCAGTACTGGTCTCCATTCTCCCATTTAGATAGAATTTCTTGAGCCTCGTTTATTAGTTGTGAGTTGTCTTGAGATTTATGCTCAAATTCAATATATAGATTTCCAGCATAATGGTCGGATTTGATATCTGGCATTTTATCTTTATGGAATTTATCATAAATTAGCATCATTTTAGCTACCGCAATACCTCTATCATTGATAATTTCAGTCTTGATAACTTGGTGTCCTTGAGACTTTAGAATATTATATAAAGCCTCACCTATGGCAATATTGCGAATATGCCCGAGATGTAGAGGTTTATTGGTATTGGGGGAGGCAAATTCTAGAGCTATTTTTTTTATATTATCTGAATCTGGATTATCTAATACCAAGCTCTCGGAAGATGGTAATAATATATTAGCTTTTAGCTTTAAATTCAGATAAGCCCCAACTACACTACTTTCTTGAATATAATTAATATGAGTTAACCCTATTTTTAATATACTTGCAATATCCTGAGGAGATTTTTTGAGAATTTTGGCAAATTGAAAGCAAGGAATAGCTAAATCTCCAAATTGGGTGTTAGGATATTCAAAGTTAATAGAAATAGTCTCATATATATCTAATATGGTATGAATTTGTACTGTCAAATCCCTTTTGAGTGCATATAAATTCATATTCTAAAATAGCTTGATAATATCTCTTACTGTCACCAATAGGGTTAATAACATCAATACACTATACCCTACTATATGGAATTTATTTTCCAGAGACTGACTTACTGGAGATTTTTTAACCCACTCTATAATTACAAAAACTATCCTCCCTCCATCAAGAGCTGGGATTGGTAGTATATTAAATAAAGCTAAACTTGTACTAATCAGCCCAATAAAAGTAATAATATAACCTAGTCCCAAATCTCTGATATCTCCTACAACTTGTACCAACCCTATTGGACCGGTCACATCTGCCTCAGCTGGCAATGGAGCTTGAGTAAATAAACTCATAATCATCTGCCCGAGTATATATAGAGTTGTACTTATAATTACATATATACGAACAAAAGCTAGTTTGAATGCTTCAAAAAAAGATAATTTTTGCATTCCTGTAAGTTGTGTTGAAATCCCAACTGCTCCTTGTCCTTCAGGTGGATTCTCACGAGGCTCGACAGTTTTTGCCAAAGTCTGCTCTCCTCTTTTTACCACTATTTCTACTGGCTTACCTATATTTTCTTTAATGATATCAGTTACTTCGTCTTGGGTAATTACCTTTATTCCAGCTATACTCTGTATCTCATCTCCAAATCTCAGATCAGCTTTCTCAGCGGGGGAATCTTTCGCTACTGTTGCAATAAAAGTAGCAACATTAGAGAATTTATCAGAGTTAATTTCTGATTCATCAATAACTGCTTGTGTTCCCATCATACCGACAATAGTAAAAGCTATAACAGCAATTATAATATTCATAATTACTCCGGCTGATAGAATAGCAATTCTTTGCCATGGTTTTTTGGAAGCAAAAGACCGAGGATTATCTCTATTATCTCCTTCCTCTCCCAATAGCTTCACATAACCTCCGATGGGTAATAGATTAATATTATATTCTGTCTCACTATTTTTGGGTGTAAAACCCCAAATTTTTGGAGGGAGCCCAAAACCAAACTCCTCTACTTTAACTCCATTCCATTTAGCTACTATAAAATGACCAAATTCATGTCCAATAATTACAATTACCAATATACCTATAAATAGTAAAATAGTAGTCAACATATTATATAGTTAAAATTTGTTGTTCTTTCTTATTAGAGATAAGATCTAATTCATTCTGATAATCTTTGGTTAATAAGTCAATCTGCTCAAAGTCCTTATATTGCTCATCTTCTGAGATTTCTTTGTTTTTGAGTTGATTCTTAATATTACTACGAGCATCATCTCTGACTTGTCTTAATTCAGTTTTGAATTCTTCTACTTTATGATTCAGCTCTTTGACCAGAGCTAATCTGCGCTCTTCGGTTGGAACAGGAATTACCAATCTAACTCCAGCACTCTCGGATATTGGATTTAACCCTAAATGAGTAGCTTTTTGAATAGCTCTATCTATATTGGCAATACTAGATTTATCCCAGGGAGAGATCATTATAACCCTAGGTTCTGGGATACTGATAGCTGCAATTTGCTTGAGTGGAGTTGGGGTTCCATAATATTCAACTAATAAATCAGCTACCAAATCTATGCTAGCCTCACCAGTTCTCAGTGATTGAATATCTTTTTTGAAAGCTTCTATAGTTTTATTAAACTTTGCTTTAATCTCTACCGCATTTAACATATAATATAAATTAATTACTACTGATATATATTATATCACTTTTTTCTCTATCTATTAAGAGGTCAGAGATATTCTTTACTATTGAGGATAAATCACTAGTGTTCCAAGTCTCTCCTTTATTAGATGAAGTATATAGAATGGTTCCTACATTATAATAAATGACATTGGAGTCTGAATCACTAACCCTAATATTAGTGATTGGCAAAGATAAATTAGGCGTTAATATGCGGACATTTACCCAACTCTTACCAGCATCTTCTGTTCGTAATAACTCACCCGTACTTCCAATATATATTTCATTAAAGTTATTCGGGTTAACCGCAAAAGCTGTAATTTGTGAGCCCGTAACTGACCTAGACCTTAATTTTGGGGTAACTTCCTTAAAAGTAAATCCTCCATCTGTACTACTAAAGATATTAGTTATCCCAAAGGCCAGTATATTGTCTGTATTGTTTTTATCTAATTCTAGACCAATTACTGTACCTTTAAGATTATTAGCCAAAACCCAATCCAAACCTTTATTATATGATTTTAACAAGACTCCACTAGATAATAGTGCATAAATTATATTATCATTTGTAGGATTTACTTCTATTGAGATAAAAGATGGACCGCTTTTAGGCTCTGTATAGACTTCTTGCCAGTCACTTGTTTTGTCTAAATTAGTATTTCGGTATAAACGAGCTCTTTTTGATTCTATGGCTCCTATATATATTTCATTAGTATTATTAGGGTTTATCCCAACTGTAGTCGGTATTATTGGAGAATTCAGAATAACACTCCATTCATCGCCCCAATTAGAAGTTCTAAATACACCGCCTTTACCTGTAACGGCTATAATATCTGTGCTCGCTCCTTTAGACAAAGATAGTACATTGCGACTCAAATTAATGCTAGAGTTAGAAGCTACTTTAGATTTTGGCTCAAAGTTTCGCCCTCCATCTGTTGATTTCCAAATCGCACCTTTTACTTCTCCTGTATTTGTATCATTATTTTCACCAGACGGAATAGAAATTGGGGAATAGCTATTGAATATAATAGCAGTAATAATCAGCACACCTATTATAATGGTTAGTGGTAGGAGAAATATTTTCATATAGTTGGCTTATTATTAAGTAAAAACTTTTCTATAGCTAATATATTCTTACTATTACTAAATAAAATAGTTTTTTTTAAATCTTGCAAATTACTTAAAGCAATATAATTCCAGCTTGAAGTTGTCTTACTTACTATATTATTAAGCTGTTGTTTTAAACTTTTAGATAACATAATATTATTATAACTTTTCTTGTCAGTATGCGCAAGAGTAATCATAAAATGTATACTCTCCAAAACAAATAATAATAGTTCCCCTGGATAATTGGAGAATACTTGGGCATTACTGAATATTTCAAGCTCATCAGACTCTAATGTATTTAAATAATTCACCCATATTTCTTCTATTGTCATTAATAAATCTGGATTTTTTTCTATCTCTAGTTCTAAATCATACCGACCTAGACTTATATCTGTGGCTTGTTTAGGGGCTAAATACAAACTCATACATCTTGAATATATAGTTGGTAATAACTTATGATATGTACCTAAAAGTAAAATAATACTATGTTTGGATGGCTCTTCAATAATTTTTAACAGAGCATTCTGAGACTCTTTATTCAAAAAATCGGCATCCTGAATAACAAAAAATGTATATTTACTATATAGTGGAGTTTGATTGATATTATGTTTAATAATCTCAATCTCAGGCAACCCTATGATAAGTTTTTCTGTATCTTTAGAAATCCAAATAATGTCATTGTTATGATCACTTGGATTGAAATTATTAATAATATTACTCGCCAAAGCTAATTGTCCAACTTTATAAGAACCTTCGATTATAAATGTTTGGCTTTTTTTATTGTTAATTTGATCGACAATAATATCTCTAGCCTGATTACTTGTCATTGTTATTAGTTGTAATAATTTTATTAATATATTTTTCCATATTATTTATAAATACACCTACACTAAATTGTTCGGCATGTTTACGAATATATTTATAATCATAAGTCTTCTCATTAATTCTTCTCACCCCATCTGCTAATAACTCCACAATTGGGGCATCAAAAAACTCACCTGTCTTTCCTTCAATAATAGTTTCTAAGGCTCCTCCCTCTCTTAAAGCTAATACTGGCTTTCCAGCAGCCATAGCCTCTACCGGGGCAATGCCAAAATCATCACTACCAGCGAAAATAAAGGCTCGACAATTCTGATAATACTGAACCGCTATATCGTCTTCAAGAAAACCCTTTATTTCGACATTAGGGCCTGCTAATTTTTCTAACCTTTTTCTCTCAGAACCATCTCCAATAATAACTAACGGTAAATTTATCTTATTGAAAGCTTCAATCACAATATCTATATTTTTATACTGAGTAAGTTGAGATACTATCAAAAAGTAATCTTTGTGCTCCTTGGTAGCTTTCACCCTATCCACATCTACTGGTGGATAAATCACTACGGAATCTTGACGATAATATTTCTTGATTCTAGTTTGAGTGAGCTTGGAGTTAGCAATAAAATAATCTACCCTATCAGCTGCCTGCCTATCCCATTGTCTAAGATAATGAGTTAATAATAAAATCATAAAATTTCCAAAGCCACCTTTACGCTGTTGTTTACGATAAGAATGGAAGGAATTCCATAAAAATGTAGCAGGGGCATGACAATAAGAAATATGTATGGATTTTGGCTTGGTAATCACACCTTTAGCAAAAGAGTTAGAACTAGAAATAACTAAGTCATACTGTGACAAATCAAATGATTCTATTGCTGAGGGGAAAATTGGAGCTAAGAACTTAACCCTAGACTTAATCCATTTTGGGAAAGTATTAATAAAGCTTGTCTTCACTTTATCAGGTGGAAAAACATTTGACACTTTATCCTGATTATATAAAAGAGTATATATTTCAGCCTTTGGATATATATTTGATAAATATTTTAAAACTCTTTCCGCTCCTCCTAAGCGGGTCAGATACTCATGTACTAAAGCTATTCTAAGGTTTTGCTTCATAGATTTATTTTTCTCGCTTCATCAACGGGAAAGCAGTAGTTTCTCTAATTGGCTTTTGCATCAGCACACTAAACAATCTCTCAGAATATGCAAATCCACAAGTTGGAGGTATCCCATATTCCAAAGCCTCTACAAAATCAGTATCTATCATCATCGCCTCATCATCGCCTTGGTCCCTTAGAGACTGTTGTTCTTCAAATCTTGCCAACTGATCCACTGGGTCATTGAGCTCGGCAAAGCCATTGGTTAGTTCTGAACCATAGGCTATAAGCTGGGATCGGAGTGTAGACTCTAAATTATGTGGATTCCTTTTGGCCAGAGGTGAGATTGAAACAGGATGGTCAATCAGCCACACTGGCTCTATACATTTTGGTCTGGCAGTTTTTTTATAAATCAAATCTAGCATTCTACCATAGCCATCAGTTTTGTTATATTTGAGATTGAGTTTGTCGGCCAGAGATTTTAACTTTTCTACTGTGTCATATTCTTGCAAAGAGATACCTGCAAATTTTTCTATGAATTCATAATATGATAGTCTTGGCCAATTTGTGCTCCAATCAATAATTCTATCCTGATATTTTAATTCCAAAGTATTAAAGGTATTACTAATTACATATTTGATCAAATCTTCAGAAAAATTTAGCATTTGCTCGAATTCAGAATATGCCCAGTAAAATTCAAATTGAATATATTCCTGCAAATGCTCATCATCAATCCCTTCATTACGATAGTTTTTGTCTATATCAAAGACTTTCTCAAATCCTCCAGCAATATATCGTTTCAAGAATAGTTCCGAGCTAATTCTGAGATAAAAATCCTCATCCAAAGCATTATGATGGGTAGAAAATGGCTTGGCCTCTGCTCCTCCAGTAGTATGCTCTAGAGTTGGAGCTTGTAATTCTAAAAAGTCATATTTGAGCATAAACTCTCTAGTATACTGCCAAAATTTACTTTTCATCCGAAATATTTCTCTGACTTCCGGATGCAATTTCATATCTACATATCTTTTGCGATACTTGATTTCAATATCATCTAATTGCTCAGGAAGAGAGCGTAAGGATTTAGTTAATACCCTATACTCAGACACAAAAACACTAGGCTCCCCTCTTTGGGATAAATCTAATATTCCTGTCACTTGGATATAATCCCCCCTATCTACTAGTTCTTTGAAATCGTGAAAATTTAGGTGAGCCTCTTCCAATAAATCTGACTTAAATATAAATTGAAATCCATCTGGTAAAGAATCATCCTCCACGGTTGTAAATCCAATTTTACCAGATAATCTAATAGCTTTGATATATCCAGCTACGGTCACAATATTTCCCCTGATAGATTCAAATTTTTGACTTAATTCTTGCAAAGTCATATCTCTTTTGACTTGCTCTATGTATGGATTATTACCTTTATCTTGCAATAATTTAGCTTTTGCTATACGATTATTTCTCTCAACCTCAATAGCTGTAAGTGTAGAATTTGACATATTATATTTGAGTTAATATTTCAGCCCCTTTATCTGTTACTAAAATTGTGTGCTCAAAATGAGCAGCTAGAGACCCATCATCAGTATAGACAGTCCAGTCATCATCAGCATCTGTAAAAATATCTTCAGATCCAAGGGTAATCATAGGCTCTACTGCAATTGTAAGTCCTGAGACTAACTTAGTACCTGTACCAGTATGCCCGTAATTTGGTATAGTAGGTTCCTCATGTAATTGATGTCCTACTCCGTGACCAGCATAATCTCTTATAATACCATATCCAAATTGGTCAATATAAGACTCCACAGCATAACCAATATCTCCAGTAGTAGCTCCAGCTTTAATCACTTTGATAGCTTTATTCAAAGACTTTTGAGTTCGTTCTAATAACAATCTAGTCTCCTCTGTAATCTCACCAATACCAAAAGAAATGGCACTATCTACAATCATATTATTATGTAGAACCCCACAATCTAGAGATACAATATCACCTTCTTTAACTATAGTTTTAGGGTTTGGCACTCCATGAATCACAGCATCATTAATTGAGGTGCAAATAACCGCTGGAAATCCATAATACCCTAAAAATACTGGTTTCACTTTCTTTTTCTCAAAAAACTCTCTAGTATAGATATCTATTTCCTGCGTGCTAATACCTGCTTTAATCTTATCTTCTTTTAGCCAAATCAAAGTTTCAGCTAAGATTTTACCACCTTCTCTCATAGCTCGGATTTCATCTTTACTTTTGATGCGATATTGTGACATAAGTTATTTTAAAGCTCCTAAAATATCTGATGATACCTTTTCCATTGACTGGTCTCCATTAATAGTAATAAGTTTTCCTTTTCCTATAAAATACTCAATAGATGGAATTACTGAGTTATTATAAGTAGTAATACGATTTTGAATATGTTCTGGCTTGTCATCTTCTCTTTCTAATAACTGTAGTCTCTCAGAAAGTCTATCAATTACCACTTCATCTGGCACATCAATATATATAACCTTATATTCTCTTTCAAACCAAGTAAGTACTTTATGCACAATAATAGCTTCTTCTTTAGACCTAGCCGCACCATCCAAAATAATTCCAGTTTTATTATTATGATTTTTAACTAAATAGTCAATCAAAACATAACTAGGCATCCAATACGGTAAAAACTCTCCTTTATTAATTGAATTCGCCACCTTATCAGCTAAAAAACCTTGATCAGTAGCTATATTACGAAAGAAGTCTCCATAAGGAATAGCCTCCATACGAAACTTTTGCTTTAAGATACCGCTTTGAGTACCTTTCCCAGATCCAGGTTTTCCAATTAAAATTAAAGCATCAACTTTTATCATAAATATAATATATTATTTTTTATATTATATCACAATATCAAAATAATTTCCAATTTTTGTAGCGCAGGGTTTCTCCCTCCATATTTGCGTGGAGTCGGCGACCTATAAGTCGCATATATTATATTAAGTCCATCTTTCTACCTACGGTAAAAAGATGGAGGGATAACCCCTCCACTACGAAATTATACCTTTATCTAATTATCCCCGCCCGATGAGTCCAAGAATTTATTCCCCTCATCCAGTATAAGGCGCAGAGGCCTTATACGATGATGGGAATCTTGAACTCTCACTGCCTCCCTTAGGAGGCAGTTGCCCCTCACCGCACAACGCAGCGGAACCCAATACTACTGTTCGTAAAGGAAGGAGTATAAGCAAGAGCCAGAGCAAAGACACCTGCACCAGTTGTATTAGCCCAAAAACCACCGCGGGGGAAAGCAAAAGGGCCTCCTGTTAAACTTCCTGGAATGTATTGTCCCATATTCTGGCTAGTATTCCATGCCGTATTACTTGGTCTTATCAAATCATAGTTTAAACTTCCATATCCTGTTATAGATGTGAATTGAATATCAATACCTCCTGTTGGTTTATCTACTCCCATTATGGTATAATCGGTCCATTCCCATACATTCCCACTTAAATCCCAGATCACTTCTCCATTGCTTAGGGTATGGGTTCTTCTCTCTATACTAAATCCACTATTTTCTGTTCCTTCATAGCCTAGAGTGTCATCTGTACTAGCTGCAATCCTGTTATTTGGCCCCCCATCACTATGTCCTCTATATAGTCCTCCTGTCCCTATTGCACTGGAGGCTGCTGTTCCTGTGGTCCAATTACTGAGCTGTGCCTCTATATTCCTCGCTATGGTCATCCATTCTGTATTGGTGATGAGGCCATAGCCTGCTCCGTTGAGACTACATGCAGTAATTGAATTAGTTTGACTTATACTTACTTGTGGTGTCCCTGCTGCTGCTGTTGTGGCTGCTACTGTGGCTGATCCTGCCTTAGCCTCATATTTCATTACACAGAAGTTATTGGTATTGTATAGGCTGCTTCCAGGTACTCTTATATAATTACTTGGACATATCTGTACTGTAAAACTTCCTGTTGCTCCTGCTATATTTGGTACTGTAAATGTTGCTGTACCTACTCCACTGGCTGTTCCTGTTACATTAAAGCTTAAACTTCCCGCTCCATTAGCTAGACTTCCTGATGTTAAACTTGCTGTTAACCCTGTTACTCCTGTTGAACTTAGAGCTAAACTACCATAACTTTGGCCTGCTCCTCCTGTATAGGGGATACCTATTGTTCCATTGGAGGCTCCTCCATTAATTATACTCCCTCCTAATGCTGTGCTGTTGAAACTGAAGCTTGTTGTTGGTGGTGGTGGTGGATTTATAGCTATGGTC
>Ga0247844_1001805_pt1 | contig 37328 bp, 27 predicted proteins | sample LaCtaG_FD_192421 | JGI IMG/M metagenome (GOLD analysis project Ga0247844, IMG submission 192421) | Freshwater microbial communities from meromictic Lake La Cruz, Castile-La Mancha, Spain - LaCruzMarch201714.5m_1 | ecosystem: Environmental > Aquatic > Freshwater > Lake | place: Spain: Castile-La... | reverse complement strand
AAGTTAGCGAATTAATAATTAACAGCCAAATTAATTAAGGTTAATTCATCTTTACTTTCAAACATTTATCTTTGAGTATCGTATTGACTTATTGATGATTAGAAGTTTTCTTTCAAACACTAATTACACATTTATTTTGAGGTAACACAATACACAAACTCAAAATGTTGAGAGAATCTCAATATCAACAAAAAATTGCGACCTACTAACCAAATCATTCTACTAATTAGTATGTTCATTATTTATGATAAATTTTATTTCAAAGTTCAATCACTCTTGTTTTCTTCCATTCAATAAGTTTATTAGCATCCTCTACACTAACAAATTCAAAATCATTCAACAAGCTTTGAAATTTGGCAAATGAACCCGATAAACCAACATAAGATTTGAACTTACGCATTAAGGGAAGTGAATGTATCATGGGTTGTTCTGGATCAAAATCACGAGTGTGAAAATAAGTCATTACGTAAGGGGACCTCTTACCCCAATATTTGATCAAAGCGTATGGAATTAATCGAAAAAATCCACCTCCAGAAAATACAATCTTCTTATCGAAAACAGTCTTAATATTTATAGGGAACTCTTTCAATTGTTTACCATTGGAGAGTTTTAATATGGCTGGTTCTGCTTTGCCATAACTTTCAAAACCACCATAATCATGAGCTGCTGGAAAAAGAGAACAATCATACTCAAACCCCAATTCAGTGAGTACCTCTAGTGCCCATATATTTTGTTCTGTAATAGAAAATCCCGGAGCTCTAAAAGCATTTATTGGTTCACCTATTAAATCTTCAATCAGTTTTTTTGATTTTGCAGTATCGTGTCTAAACTCTTCTCTTGTAAACCGAAATGATAACTCATGCTGATAAGAATGACAACCAATATGATGACCCTGTTCATGTATACGCAGAATGGCATTAGGATGATTTTCGGCCAACCAGCCCAAACAAAAAAAAGTTCCTTTAAGATTCCTTTTGGCAAGTTCATCTAGTATTCTATCCACACCCTCGTGAATGCGGACTTCATATTTGTCCCAGTTTAAATCTGGGTTAATGAAATCGCAATTATACCAATCTTCTATGTCAAAAGTTAGTATGTTCATTAATTACCTATTATCAAAATTAGCTAAACTCACGTCCCAAGAGTCAAATATAAAAAATTCAGTTTCTGATTGACCAGAGAAAGATATTCCAATAAAAGGTTGCTCTCTAGGCTCTTTTTTCTCGGGAACTTTAGGAAAGAAAAATGGCGGATTGTCAATTTTGCCAACAAAAAGTATTATATCTACTTTACCTTTCGTTTCTTCTATTATTTGTTTCACAGCTATTGCAATATTTCTAGGCGTTTGTGGAAAACAATCTATCAAATAAGCTGTTCGAATATTTTCTTCTTTATAAACACGATAAACGAAGCTGAATTTATCATCCGTCTCCCGTATCAAATAATCTGAAGGGTACCTCTGTTTTAAATATTCTTTATTCCGTTTCAGAAAAACAGACTTATCAATCGTTTTATTAGAAAGTAAATTAAATAAAACACTGGTATTTATAAGCGTCTTGAATATGAATAAAGAAATACAATCCAAAAAATCAAATTTTCCAATTAATTTTGAAATTCTTAGAGGAACTATATAATAATTTAACTTTCCAATATCTTTCCAACCTCCATAATATATCCAATATGGGTAAGCTGTTTGATTAGGAATGGATACAAAATGATAAATACCTTCACTCACATACTTTGTAGTTACAATATCAGCCATTTCTTTCAAGAAAAACTCGTCTTTTCGATGTTCCTTTAAGATAAAAGCATCGCAACCTAATCCAATTGTGACTTCTTGACCTGAATAAATATATTGGCGTGGAATCACGGTGAACATACCTACAATTTTCCCATTATGCAACAAAGCACCATGATAAGAATAACCTAAGGATGAACCGAAATACTTCTCCTTAAAGTAATCTTGAGTAAAATTCTTTTTAAAGACCTTATTAAACCCAAGAGTATATTCTTCCCACTCAGTTGAACTTAATTCGTCAGTTCGTCTTAGAATAATTTGATATTGATTCATCATAGAATTCTAAGTATTGTTGCGCCCCACGAGTATCCAACACCAAAACCTGCAATAAGTACATTAGATCCTTTTTGAATCCGATTTTCTTTATTTGCTTCATATAGGGCAATGGGGATGGTAGATGATACTGTATTCCCTACATTTTCTAGACAAAAATAAAATCTTTCCGGTTCAATGTCTATTAATTTGCGTAAATAGTTCATCATGTATTTATTAGCCTGATGGAATATAAACAACTGGATATCGTGCATCGAAAGATTATTCTTTTTCAATACTTCTTCAACCAAAACAGGTACAGCTTCCGATGTAAAATTAAAGATTTCACCACCATTCATAAACAAATAATCCGATGACGTTTGATTACCATTTTCATCAATAATCAAATCATTTTTTGAATTTGGCTGACGCGCTCCTCCTTTTTTCACAATTAAGTTTTCAGCTCCACGGCCATCTGTTCCTAAACAGAAATCTTCAATTAAAGCAAAACCATCTGTGGATATGAGCGTTGCAGCAGAAGCATCACCAAAAATTGTACGATTTCCTTTATCCTTAGGGTGAATATGCTTTGAGTAGGTTTCAGCGGTTAATAGTAATATATTTTTTGCTATATTGCCTGCAATCAATCCTTTTGCTAATGATAATCCATAAACAAAACCGGAACAACCTAAATTGAAATCCAATGCACCACAGGAAGTAGACAAACCTAATCGATTTTGAATTATGCACGCCGAAGTTGGCAAAAAATAATCAGGGCTTTGAGTACATAACAATACAAAATCAATCGTAGATCGATCGATATTATGTTCTAAGATAAGTTTCTCTGCTGCCATAGTAGCAATATCAGAAGCAGTTTCATCATCGGCCACAATATGACGCTGATGAACTCCGACTTTAGCCGCAACCTTCTCAACCGTCCATTCTGGAAATTCTGACACTAATTCCTCATTTGTTACAACTTTGTCAGGCAAATAGTATGATATTGCCTTAATAAATGCTTTCATAAAATATATTTATTGTAATGTATAACCACCATCAATTATCAAATTACTTCCTGTAATCCATTGTGCGGCATCAGATAACAGATATACCGCTGCATAAGCAACTTCTTCGGGTTTACCATAGCGTTTTAATGGGTACTTTAATCTATCAATTTCTAATTCAGCTATGCCTATATTAGCATCTTTAAGAATGTTTGTTTCAATCATCCCAGGACAAATACTATTTACTCGAATATTCCGAGGAGCTAATTCTAACGCAACACCTTTTGCAAATCCAGTTAAAGAACTTTTTGTTGCAGCATAAATAGAACTACCATAAAATGAACAATTATTTCCATTTATGGAAGATATAAAAATTAGTGATGCTCCTTTATTAAGTTTTTTTTTCTGTACTATTAATCGAGTCAAATTAATTGGGACTATAGTATTAATCTTAAACATCTCATCAACATCATCACTATCTGTCAATTGAAGTACTATAGGATTTGCTATACCTGCATTACTAATAAATCCATCCAATTTCGGTAATGACTCAACAAGTACCTGTAAATCATCTACATTTGTAAGATCTACACAGTATTGTAAATGAAGTCCACTCTCTAATAATGCAAAAGTCTCGGACAAACGAATAGCATTACGACCTGTAATAATTACATTTGCACCCATCTTTGAACATACAATAGACATTGATCTTCCAATTCCAGAAGAAGCACCAGTAATTAAAACAGTTTTGCCAATTAATGAAAATGGGTTCATACTATTTTTTATACAGTTGTACCAAATCAAATAATTCCTGAATTGTGTTCGCCTTTTTCATATCCTCAGGTTTCAAAATTACACTATATTTTTTACCTATCATATTCAAAATAGCCAAAGCGTTTAAGGAAGACCATTCGTCTAACCCTCTAAAATTGGTTTGAAGTGTAAATTCACTTGCATCAGTTTCATCGAACTGCGCTGCAAAGTTGTTGATAAATTCAATTGCTTCCATAATTTTTATAATTTATATATATTAAATGTAACTATTTATTTTTTTTCCAATACCATTATTGGAAGTAAATTTAGGTAATACTTGATTTTTTAAAATTATTTCAGTCCATTTGTCCTGATATGAATTCCATAAAAAACGTTTTTTTATGTGTTTCTAGTATATTTATTTTCATAATCATTAGAATAGGTATTATAAGTTGCTCTAATTGCGAAAAACACTTCATCGTTTGTCAAAATACAATATGAACATTAATGCAAGATTATTTTTAAATACTTATTCGAGTAAATCATATTGGGAATAAAGATCCGATTCCGTTTTTTTTACATTGCGAACTAATTGTTTCATAGTCTTATTATTTATTTTAATTCCTAAATCTATTTTTCCAAAAAATCATAATATTTCCGCGCAATAACTTTCCATGTATATTTTTCTGTAGCAATACTTTTCAAGCTTTGAGCTATTGAAGTCAATAATTTCTCATTAAGATTCTCTATCAATACTTTCAACTCATCAACAGTAGTAAAATACATCGTTTTGTTGTCAGTCACATATTTATTAAAGATATTACCATAACAATAAACTGGTACATCTAAGTGCATTGCCTCAACCAATGATGGATTTGTACCACCAGCTGAATGAGCATGCAAATATAAAAAACAATTGCCACGAAGCATATTTAATTCTTCCAAATCAAATATCGCATCTAACAAAATCAAGTTTGAATAACCAGAGTATTTATTTTTAATTTTCTTCGAATAATCACTAACATCCCAGTTTCCAATATATACTAACGGAAGCTTTTCGTCTTTAAATGCCTCTAATAACAACTCCACATTATTATCAGATTGAATTCGGGCAATTGCTATTGCATATTTATTTTCCAAAAAAGGATACTTTTGAATTCCAACTTGTGAAATTTCTATTTTCTGAGCCTGATCACCGCCATATTCAATAACAACGCTATCTGAGCGTTTGTATTCCTCCTGAATGTAATCTTTTATTCCGATATTATCTGCAATTAATGATCCACTACTGCTTACCGAAATTTTCATTAATACCCGAACAAATTTCTGCAACAGAAAATTATATTTTGAACGCATCCATTCAATACCACCAATATTTAAAACAAACTTCTTTCTATATCTTACAAGAAACGGCATTATTAAACCACCGGAACTTCCTAAAATTAGTATTTTGTCATATTTCCGAACAGATTTCACAATGGTATACATATCATAGAAACAACTTGACAGACCATTTGAGGGTAAATCTATATATTCTAATGTAACACCCTTGTAGGTAGGTGGTTTTTCACCCTTATAAATCCTAGAGCTACAATAAACTGTTACATCAGCATTCTCTGGTTTATATTCGGCTAAATAATCTACTAATGTTTCGTATCCGCCATATCTGGCAGGCAAACCCTGACATCCTACAATTGCAATTCTGGTATTTTTTTTAGTCATGTATATATCTATTCTTTATAATAATTCACTGATTTCAAAAATCTTAGGCACATTTTTTACAGATTGTTTATTCTTTGTAAAAAACATATTTTCAACAACATTACAAACAGGAAGAATGAATTAATATTCAATCACTATTTTTTTTAATTCAAATGTTTTATCATTTCAAAGTTTAACTAAATAAATTCCCTGAGCAAAATTTGCAGTTTGTATGGTAGTTTCTTTAATAATTCTTCCTTCAAAAACGACTTGTCCATTCATATTTAAAATTTCAAACTTAGCTGACTTATTATTACCTTCTATCTCAATATGTAATTCCGTTGAAACAGGATTAGGATATATAGATACAGCTTTTGGATGAAATGTACTCAACCCATCGATTATTAAATTTGATATTCTGGCAATTCTATTTCTACCAGTTCCATTATAGCAAGTAAAATCGCCACTAATAATGATTTTACCATCACTTTGTATGCTGCTTGACCGAACAGTACTGTTTACATCCATGTCTGAGTTAAATGTAAGATCAAGTACTCCATCCGCATTCAGGCGGACAATAGCTCTTCTTGTGGTTCCATTATAGGTATTGAACTGACCACCGATAATAATTTTTCCATCACTTTGAAAGGAAATTGAATTGACTAAATTATCTGTTCCCGAAATGGAGTTAAAAGTAACATCAAGCGTACCATCAGCATTAAGACGGGCAATGTTGTTTACCGGAGTTTCATTATAGTAACTGAATTCGCCACCGATAATAATTTTTCCATCGCTTTGTATAACTACTGCCTTGATACTACTAGGATAAGAGCCGTATGGGGTATATGCTCCCTTTATCCCCTTACCAGGGTTAAAAGAATCGTCAAGCGTTCCATCAGCATTCAGTCGGGCAATACCGTTTATTTGTGTCTGATTATAGGACGTGAATCTGCCATAGATAGTAATTTTCCCATCGCTTTGCAGGACGGTCATATTGACTGCACCGTATCTGTTTAACCCATCCCCTGTACCAAAACCAATATCAGTTGCATTAAAAGTAGGATCATTATCTCCTGCTTGTGCTTTTCCGTTGAAACAAAAAACACTGAAGAATAACAGTACAAAAAATGTCCTGTCAAATAATAAAGATTTCATTTTGTAAATAATTTCACTTTTCATCTTGAATTATTTTTTATAAAATAATCATTGTTATTAGATTATTTCATTTCTCTGCTTTTTTAGCACCTACTAAAAAGATTTAAGAGTTTTTCAAATCTTATTGATTTGAGTAAAATGTTCTGACAATTCATTACACACCTTATCTCTAAAAAAACTTTGTGAAGACTTTATGCAATTTTCACGCATATGCATCTTGTCTTCATATCTCATAAATTGATATTTCTTAATAGCATTTACAACGGAAAGAATATCATCATTGGGGACTAAGAATCCATTATAACCATCTATTAAATAAGATGGAATACCGCCAATAGATGTACCAATAACTGGAGTTCCACATGCCATTGATTCTATTCCTACAAGTCCTAAACTTTCAGTTTTCCGTTTTGACAAGAATAAAAACAAATCAAAGGTATTATAATACTCACATAATTTAGTCTGATCTAAACCACGTATAATTTTAACTTTATCTGTGAGTGAGTATTTTGCTAACATTTCCAAAAGTTCACCTTCGTATGATCCATAACCAATTATGATTGCTTCGCAATAAATGCTTTTATTTACCTCGTATAACACCTCTACAAATTCACGAATTCCCTTTCCTTCTTCAATACGTCCTACATACCCAATAAGAAGTCTATCATTTAGGTATTGCTTATTCTGTGGGAAAAACACATTATTATCAATACCACCAGAAGGAGAAATGAATATCTTATTTTCGCTACTTAAATTGCGATTTAAAACTATTTCTTTAAAATAATTCGAAGGTACAATAATATTCTCTACATGGGTCAAAAAAGAATCATTCAATTTACCTAAAAAGTTGCCAACAAACCCTTCATACAATAAATCCTCACCATGTAAGTTCACAACTATACAACGTTTTCGAAAGATTAAAAGTGGTAGTAAAATTGGTAAAGCATGATTTGGAAAATGTATGTATATCAAATCATATGTTTTAAAAAAATTGAAACAAATACAAAAATAAAATCTTAAGTATTTGATTATTTTTTCAATACTGGTTTTGCTTTTACCTTTTATTAAAGAACTATATTTTACATGTATTCCATTCTTTTCCATCCCCTCAACGGCATTCTTAACAAAAACTCCAAAACCAGGCGAGGAGCTATCAGGGTACATATTTGAAATCAAAAAAACATCCATCTATTTAATATTTAGAATTTTATTTTCAATAAGTTCAATATATTGACTTGCAAGTAAATCTGGTGAAAACTTACAGAAATAGTCTGAATTATACTTTAACTTAGAATCTGGATTATTTATAATAAAAATGAGATAATCCACAATCTCATTAATGTTACCATTTTCTATAGAAGTATGTCCTGCTTCAATTAAAAGATCATGAGTTGCACTAATTTTTGGCGAAATCCCTAATAAAGGCTTATTGTAAACAAAATACTCTATAAGTTTAGACGGAAAAAATATATTTTCTTTTGCAGGTGCATCAATCACCAATAAAACATCAGCATCTACATAATATTTAGCAAGTTGTTCGTATGGTTTTTGACCTATAAGTTCAAACAGATTCTCTAATCTATTTTTCTTTATATTTTCAATATCATGTCTTGAAACTATTCCAATGAACTTAAACACAATTTTATCTTCCAAATTAGAAATCGTGGACATAAGTATTTTAATTGCAAGAATAAGATCATCAAGATTTCTATTCAAATATAAATTCCCAACATATAGAACACTTATCTTTTTATTCTTTTTGATTTCTTTATTTGTAGCGTCTAGAATTTCAATATTGCTATCGTAACTAAATGGCAATACAAAAATCTTGTTTTGTACCATATCTCCATATCGCTCTATCCATTTCTGTTTAATTATATCATTAGTATGAATAATTACGTCGGCATTTAAAGCAATATCGTATTCGATTTTTTCATCATATTTTCTTAGAACATCAGTTCTAAATTCCCTGTAAGAATTTCCAACCCAAGGATCATAAAATTGTGCTACCCAAGGCAACTTAGTCTTCTTTTTCAGTTCCAAACCTGCCACATGGCTACTACAAGGATTACTGATTGTATGAATCCAATTATAATTATTTGCGCTACTAACTGCCTTGAGTTTTCTATTTAAAAAAGGCAAAAAAGTATATTTCTCTATATCTGGCAGTAACACTAAATCGGGAAATAATCTTCTGGCTATTGATGAAAAATTTTTATGTGGGATTTCATTTACTAAATTAAGTTCGTATTTGTTCAATAATGAAACTCCATATTCTGTTTTTTTTGAATAAACCAAGGGTTTAATTCCAATTTTCGCAATTGCATCTAAAAATCTTTTTGCCTGAATTCCACCTGCATTCATCTCTACAGTCAACTCTGGAATAATAAACAAAGGTCTATATGTAGTCAGCATATCTCTATTGAGTTAAATACAACATATGATCTGATTTTCAGAGCAATGTTCTATAAGTTTTAATTTCTAGACTTAATAACAAGCCTTTTACTTGCATTTTCAAGTCGAGTAAATAAATGATACAAATGCTAATAATGGTACAGTATAGAGCAATGAATATACTGACCCATTTAGTTTTGTAGTTTCATGCTTAAAACATGAGTTCTATACGCAAAGGCTATATCGACACTATAATAAGTAATTATTTTAATTGTTTATTTATTATAGCATTTCACTGCCTCCGAAAATGGCAATATATCAATATTATTATCAAAACAATACTGAACTACTGCTAAAATCTTATCTTGTTTTGCTTTAAAAACATTTATATCCAATGATTCATTATACAAAAGCTGCTTTTTATCATCGTAGTAAATATTTTTATAACTTTGATCATTCTTAATAACATAAGCATGAGTCATGGCAATAAACCAACCATCTCTATCTGTGATATCCGTTGGAGTAGTTGAAGGTGGATTTTTTGAGTGATCTATAGAATAAGATGAACTTTCAATTATATTAATAATTTCGTCATAGGTATGCTCATCGAAATTAATTCTTCTGAATGTGAAGTCCTCATCTCCATCTTTAGGGTGAAAATTATCTGCAAGTTCTGTATTTATAGCATAATCGTACCCACTTGATCTAACAACAGAAACAACACTTTCAAAATTATCTTGTTGATCCGGATTTAATCCACCTGGATAAACAAGCACATTACTATTATCACTAAATCCATTTTCATTTAACCATTTTTTTGAGTCACAATATTCTGTGCTCAGAAGTCTTAAATTTCCAGGAATATTTGCATCAATATGGTTTTCTGTATGCGAATATATTTCATAGCCAGCAGTTTGTAAAGTTGTAACCTGATCCTTGGTTAAATATCCATATTCATGTGTTGGAGTAGTTGGTGTATCTGGTCCTTCTGCATCACCTGAAAACCTTGTTATTATGGCAAATCCCATTTTGAAATTTAAGTTTTGAAAATGATTATCAGGATTATCAGGAAACATACCAGGATATTTTGTATTAATCTGATCGATAACACCGTGATAGTGTATTTTATCGTTATCTATTACCTCTTTATCACTAAGCCAAAAACCCGGAAAATTACCATTTGCATTAAAAGTTCCATCATCTGTGCTAATCTGATCAAGAACAAAAGCACCCCCATCGTCATCGATAAAAGTCAATACCCGTCTTGGTTTGTTGTCATTACCAAAATAATGGAAAGGAAGATTACTTTGATTACGAGTGTTGGGTTCAACATTAGAACCACCAACAATTACAGAATTTAAATCATTCGAATTTGCCATAACAACTTGTTTGAAAGATCAATACTAAAATATTAAAAATTTATAGAAATCTATTTTTGCCACACCGTTCTATTTACAAAATCAATATAACTAATCACAGCCCGCACTACCTTAAGCGAAAAATTATCCACATTGTAATCATTTACAATTTTTGTTACTCTTTTTGCCTTCGAAAACTGAGAAGTTATAACATCAATTGACTGAAGTATTCTATCTCTTTTGAGCCCACTCATAATTAAAGTACCTTCATCCATACCTTCGGGACGTTCATGAGCCTGCCGTATGGTAATGGCCGGAAAATTCATAATAGATGATTCTTCCGAAATGGTACCACTATCCGAAATTACACAAAAAGCGTTTTGTTGCATTTTGTTGTAATCAAAAAATCCCATGGGTTTCAAAAATTGGATTAAGGGGTTTAAATCCGTTCTTTTCAAACTTTCCAATTTAATTTTGGTTCGCGGATGGGTGGATACAATTACCGGATATTTATATTTTTCGGCTATTGCATTTAATGAATCGAGCAAATCATTGAAGTTTTGAGCAGAATCCACATTTTCTTCCCTATGTGTACTAACTATGAAGAACTTATTTTCCTCAACACCAAGAGTTTCGAGTATTTTTGAATTAGTTATGTCTAAGGCATGATAGTCCAAGATTTCTTTCATGGGTGATCCCGATTTAATAATAGTATCGGGTTTTATACCTTCTGCCAATAGATACCTTCGTGCATGTTCAGTGAGAGGGAAATTAATATCGCTCAGATGATCTACAATTTTTCTATTCAGCTCTTCGGGTACACGTTGGTCAAAACAACGGTTACCTGCTTCGAAATGGAATACCGGTATCTTTCTTCTTTTTGCGGAAATAACAGCCAAGCAGCTATTTGTATCACCATATAATAAAACAGCATCAGGCTTTTCAATCTCCATAACATCGTCAGATTTTGCAATCACGTTACCAATGGTATGCGCTACATTTTGCCCGGCCACATCAAGAAAATAATCTGGTTTTTTCACCCCCAAATTCTCAAAAAATATCTCATTCAGCTCATAATCATAATTTTGACCAGTATGAACCAAAACATGATCAACATATTTCTCCAACTCAGCCAACACCCTACTCATTTTTATTATCTCTGGTCGAGTACCAACAATTGTCATTATTTTCATAGCAATAACATCTAATTCAATTAATTAAAATAATGGGGATAAAAGTCTTTGTGAGTAGTCATCCATTCATACATTTCACTCACCATTTGCTCGTACGATGGAACAACAAATGAAAAGTCAGTTCGTGAATTTCTCAATGATTTATCTAATTGTAAAGTATCATTGCCTGTAATAACAAGTTGATTATTGCGTACAATTTTATTAAACAGACTTATTAAATCGAATTTAGAAATACTTACATTATTCACAAGATTGTACAATCCACATAAATCTTCCTTTACTGCCTGTTCCATGGCTTTTGCAAGGGTAAGCGTAGTAACGCCCGTCCAAAGAGCACCTGTATAACCATTTAATGTACCATCTTGTTTCATAAACCAATTGAAAAGTCCTATTCCATCTGGATTCATGTCTGGGCCAATAATTGAGTTTCTGAATGTCAAATTTTTGTTGTCTTCAACTTCACCTAAGGCTTTTGTTCTATCATAAAATGTGCTTCCATCACGTAAACTGGTTTCATAATAGGGGCCAGTATTTCCAGCGAAAACACAATCAGTACTCATGTGAATCAACTTCGTTTTAGTATCTTTCAGAGTATCTTTTATCAGATGAGGCAAATAACTATTTAAGTAAACAGCCTTGGATGGGTTCACTTCTGCAACTTGATTTAACAAACCAATGCAGTTAATCACAACATCATAATCACCATCTAACAACATTTTTTGAAACGTTTCTGTTTCAAATGCATTGCCAATAATATTTTTACAGTAAGGAAAAGGCGCCATCGAAAAAGCAGTAACATCATATCCTCTTTCTTTAAAATAAAGGGAGATTGTATGCCCGGCCATACCAATTGAACCCAATACGAGTACTTTCATAATTCTTATATCTATGTTATTAGTATATTATTTTAAATCTTCTCTAATCATTTCAAGTTTCATCAATAACTCTTTCATTTCCGAATTATTCAATCTTATTGTATTATGTGAATGATAATCTTCAGATTCAGATACTTTTTCCTGTCCTTCAATAAAATATTTGTCATAATTTAAATCACGATCATCACATGGAATACGATAATACTCTCCCATATTTTCAGCTTTCGCCATTTCTTCCCGAGTTACTAACGATTCGTATAGCTTTTCTCCATGACGAGTTCCTATCACACGAATCTTAGATTCTGATTTATACATCTCAATTAGGGTAGTGGACAAAACTTCCAAGGTAGCTGCAGGAGCCTTTTGTACAAACAAATCACCATTTTTGCCATTTTGAAATGCATATAATACCAAGTCAACAGCATCTTCCAGCGTCATCATAAACCTGGTCATGTGAGGATCTGTAATCGTAATATCCTTACCAACTTTCATTTGCTCTACCCACAATGGAATTACAGAACCACGACTTGCCATAACATTACCATAACGGGTACAACAGATGGTAGTAGTTCCATTTTCTCCAATTGCTCTACCTTTAGCAATGGCTACCTTTTCCATCATTGCTTTACTAATACCCATAGCATTTATTGGATAACATGCCTTATCGGTACTGAGTACTATAACATTCTTAATCCCATGCTGAATGGCAGAATCCAATACGTTTTCAGTGCCGAGTACATTTGTTCGAACTGCCTGAATAGGAAAAAACTCACAAGAAGGTACTTGCTTGAGCGCGGCTGCATGGAATACATAATCTACTCCAATCATTGCTCCATCAACACTTCGTTTGTCACGCACATCACCAATATAAAATTTCACTTTAGGATTCTGAAGTGCATGACGCATATCGTCTTGCTTCTTTTCATCCCTACTAAAAATACGTATTTCCTTGATGTCAGTATCCAGAAAACGTTTTAATACAGCATTACCAAATGAACCAGTACCACCAGTAATTAATAAGATTTTATTCTTAAACATAACTTTCTATATATTAATAAGACATTTGTATATATTGTTCAACTTGCTACTATTTATAATTGGATCGAACTTCTCACGAATTACACTAATTCCATCTTGTGCATATTCACACATTAACTCTTCATTGTCTAATGCAAATTGAATCTTATTTTTAAAATCATCCTTGTTATTCATTTCAAATAATAAAGATGCTTTACAGTTTGCACTATACTCAACTGCTTCAGGAGTATAAGTTGAAATAGTTGGTTTACCAAGCCATGTTGATTCAGCTATAGGCAAATTGGCATGAGGAATTGTAAAAAAAGAAACCATACAAAATGATTGTTCTATCAATGACTTTATTTGATAAGTTGAAGGTATGAATACTATTCTATCATCCTTTTGTGCCAACAACTTCACTTTATTTGCATAGGTATTGTAATTAAATAAACTCAGCAACTTTTTTACATTTCCTCTTATTCCTTTAAATTCAAGCTCTTTTGTATCACATCCGACTATTAATAATCGAGCATCTTTGGATGTTACATATTTTGAAAAGACCTCAATCACTTCCAACGGTCCTTTTAACCATATTGTCCCTCCCAAGAACAAGAATATTTTTAACTTTTCGTATTCTGGGCCAAATAGCTTAGTAAAATCTATTTTTTCATCTCGATTCTCAAAGTCAATCCAATCATAGATTACTGTTGTCTTTTCTGGAGCATCTACTATTTGAGCACTTTGTTCATTTATCCCTATTATTTTATCAGCATAGCGTTTAATAATCCTAAGTGCAATGTTGAGTTGAAATTTGTGTTCATTTTTAGGCCAATGCTCTCTAATGTGGATGACTGCCTTTTTTCCTAATTTATTTATCAAGAACAAATAAGGATACATCATCATTGTATTAATATGGACAATATCAGCATCTGTCTTCTTTATCCAGTATTCAACCCTATGCAAAGAGAAAAGCATAGAGTATATCAATTTCAATGAGTCTAAACTAAAAACAAAGCTATTGTATGGTACAATAGAAATTGAATTATCCAACACAACCGTTGCTCCCAGTTTTTCAAGTTCATCGCACAATGGGCCGTGATTTTTTAATAACACGATTGGGTTAAACAATTCCCTATCCAACCTTTTAACCATATTGAGTAAGCAATAAGAACCTCCTCCTACAGATGATACATGAAAAACATAAAGTATATTTGTTTTATTTTTAATCATTTAGAAATAACACAATAAAAAAAAATTAGATACCTAAGACTTCAATTCTCAAAGAAAATTCTACAATTGAGAGAAAATGGTCTGGTACTTTGCATACCCTTCTATCACAAATTCGTATGTAAAGAAATTAAAAAACCTGCTCAATATGAATCCAAAAAACAATAAGAAAATAGCTACTTTAATTATAGGTAGTTTTATTTCTGAAATCATCTTTGGTAGAGCAATAATACCAAAAGGTGCAAAATAATAACCAAATCTATCGCCAGTCCAGATTAAATTTATCAATATATAGGAGATAAAATACATTGAATAAAACAAATAAAAGTATTTAAATTCTTTAGGTTGAAATTTAGAAAAATACACAACAATGACTATCATTATCCCCCAAACTGCCCCACCAGTTAATGTCATACCTGACTCATTATCAGCAGTAAAAACATCTAGATAACGATCTCCAGCAAATATAGTCGTCAAAAATGGCATAACACCTAATATGGTTTGACCGAAAACAAGTAAACCAAAAAATACAGTTAAAATAACATAACCTGTTTTATTATTATTCCAGTCTTTGTAAAATGCAAACATAACAAAAATCAGCATAAAATAGGCACTCGAATGTATTGTACCTGCCAGTAGAATACACAATACATACTTTATTGGTGAACGTTTTTCTAACAGATATCTAGACGCAAATAAAAATATAGCAATGGCAACTGCCTGTCTTAAAGCAGAAAATTGTATTAACATTATCTCAGTCATAAAACAATATACAGCTACCCCCATCCAATAATAACCTGGTTCTACATACTTCTTGATTAATGAATAATATGTATAGCAAATGAATGCAGACAATACTAAAACCATTCCGAAAAAGCCTATGGGCTTAAATATATAGCATAAAATTAACCACCCAGTTTCTGCAACAAATTGAGACTTATCGATTGAGAACAGGCTTGTATATGCTGAAATTGTATCAAATGTCACCTTGTAACCTGGATAGTCAGCTCCAAAATTGTATCTTAATCCAGTAAATAAAAAAATAATAAGAAATGCTAATTCTAATGCTAATCCTGATTTTTTAAACCGAGCAAGAAATGCAATAAAAACAACTGTTATATTTAGTAATAAAATAGTCTGCATAGGAATAGTAATTTGCACCAATTAAAAGATTTGATATGAATTATCACACAAACTTCACAATTTCAATAACATGAAAAATATCAATAAATTAGTTCATAACAAGATTCACTAGTATTTTTCATTCGTAAATACTCTCTGTTCATAATTCTAATATGTCAATAGAGATATAGTTAGAACATTCATACAAGATGAATTAGTCCTTAATTCTATTCAACTTAGACATTACACGTAAAGTATTTTTTACTATAAAGGACTTACTAATTTCTGAAGCAGCAATCATATCAACCACGTTATCAAATACATTGTAGCTTTTTCTGCAAATAACTCTCTTGATTAAAAAGTTCAGATACTTACTAATAATAATATAGAGTTTTTCTCTAACTATATAAATATTTAGCAAATAATTATTTTCAAAACTCTTATTATTACTTTGTAAATTAGAAATAATTATTGATTTATATGCAGGATATGATATCAAACAATATATGCTAAGAATAAATTCTCTATAAAATTTGAGATAAGTTGTTTCCTTTAAATCTTTAATTGCAGCCAAAGCTGAATCTCCCCAAATAGTTTCAACACTATAAAATGCAGGTACTTCATTTGACCATTTATAATCAGTATGTCCGACAAAGTGAGGTGCATTTTTAAGTTCACCAGTATGTCTTCCTGTAGCAGAGTCAGAGGATCCACTTTGTTTGCAAATACCCGAGATTGTAAGTGGATAATCAACAACTAACACTTCATCTACTAAAAGTGATATTGCTATTGATAAATAGATATCTGGTGAAAGTCCTCCGATATATTGCCCAGTTTTAGATTTTATTTCTTCCAATATTGACCTCTTTACAATACCATGATATGCTTTAGCAAGATTATAGTCTAAGTAATTATGACAACCTTGTTTTAAAAATTTGATAACTTCCTTCCTTGTGTTTACTAACTTTACTTTACAAGAGGTATCACTAATTGTGAGTATGCCATTATCTTTCCCGCTTTTTGCTCCAGATTGTGGCCAAAAATATATTATCGGCAACGATGGAGTTATCGCTTTAATTTTATTAAGTGACGCCCATTCAGTAACATCAATAATTAATGGATTAATACCATCATCATCTCCTATAATTGTTACATATTCACCAGTACATTTACTAATACCAAAACTAAAGTTATCAACGAATGATAATACCTCATTATGATAATAGTATCTTAGTCTTTCATCACTTTTATATTCAGTAAGTAAATGCTCTAGTTTATTTGTTTCACTATTATCTTGTATTATGATTTGAAATTTATTATTTGATATCGCTAAAATGTGTTGAACGATATTTAATGCATATTTTTCCCGATTCTTAGTCGGAATAAGGATTGAAAGTATAGGTGTATTTTCCATTTTTATTATATTTGACATTTATTGCTGTGGAATTAACCAACAATTTATTTAAATCAATATCAGATCAATCCTCTTGTATGATAACCAGTTAGTATCATCAAGCAAGTAATTTTACTTTTTCAATAACTTTCAATTGATTACTTTTTCAATAACTTTCAATTGATTACATTTACAATTGATTTATTGAATTAAAATACAAAAATCTATCTGTAACTTGACAATTTTGTAACCAATGCATTTTTCAGGTTATATCTAGTATTCTTATTCATTCCAATAAAATAAACTGTGATAATTATTGATAATGAAGAAGTTGATAAAATATAAATAAGTCTCTCTACCCCATCCGGCATAATGAATTTAACAAAAATAGGCAAAGCACAAGCAATTAATCCAACCTTTACAGCAGGTAATAATAATTTTTTAATGTAGAACATTGGTTGTATATTTCCAATGATTTTTAAAAGATAAACATTCACACCAAAAACCACAAATATAGTAGCTGAGATTTGTACGTAAAAAACCGTTTCTGGTAAATAACCTAATTTCAAAAAGATATATGAAACTGGGACAATCAACAAATATATTAGACCTCCGATTAGCTGATTTTGTTTTATTTTACCAAGTGCTGTAAACACAATACCAACATCAAAACATTGGATCAGCGTATTAATTAATACTAGCTGACAAAAATAAATCGAATATTCTGGAACAATTTTTAGCCATATGCGTAAAATCAAATTGGTTTCAAGAAGAATAGGAAGAGTTAATAACAAGAGTAAAAAGAATGAGTATTTTGCACTCTCAAAAACTAGTGAAGTCATATATTCCTTATCACCAGTAGTACATGATTTTACAATTTGTGGATTTACAGCAGTTCTAAAACTATTTACAAATGTTGAAACTGCACCATTCACCTGAAAAGCTATTCCTCTTGAAGCATTTACAGCAGTGCCGAAAAATATATTTAGTAGAATATTCAAACCCTCACCCATCATTACCCATGCCAGACTTCCAAATAAACTCCAAAAAGAAAAATTCAGTAATGATTTAAAAAGCACCCTATCCTTATAGAAATGAAAATAACATTCTTCATATTTTCTTTTACAATAGCTCCGATAAATTATAAATACGATTACTGATACAGAAAATGTCAATATCGAATAAAGAATTAGTTTATCAAAACCCAGCCAAACCAAAATAAAAACAATAGCCAATCTCATGATCACCTCTGCAATTCCCACGTAAGCATACACATTCATTTTTTCGTGGGCTATTACTGATGCATTATAGGGTACTTGAATAACTGAAACAGCAAAAGCCATTATAGAAAATTGATAAACCCAAAAAGCAGCATTCACCCTTTCTGCAGGTATTTTCATTTGGGTATTTAAAAACCAAAGTCCAACAGTTTCTGCAAGTAATACAATGACAAAAGAAATTAGTATATGTATGGAAAGTGATGTACTAAATACCTTCTTTAATTGTAAAATATCATTTCTGCCAATTTCAACAGATAAAAATCGTTGAGTAGCTGATGCCATTGCAACATTAAGGAATGAGAACATTGTGACTATGCAACCTACAACATTATAAACGCCAAAATCCGCCACACCAAGGGTGTTAAGAACTACCCTTGAAGTATATAATGAAACCCCCATAGTAAGAAATAACCTCAAATACAGCATTATTGTATTTTTGGCTATTCTTTTATTATTTTCTGTATTTGACATCTTTCAAGTTAAGACATTTACTATATTATGTATTCAAGTTAAGCATATATGCCTTTTATGCCTAAAGGTTCATGGAGCATGACAATTCATTTATCCAAATCTATCGCAGATTATAAATTTAGTCTCACAATAAATAAAGACTAATTTTAAATCGATAAATCAAAAAGCTTTCTATTTCGATTACCAATCGAATCTAATTCAAATTATTATTATTCATAACACTTCAGTAAATTCTTGCTGATAAAAAAAATATCAATCTCACTTAATCAAAAAAATGTATCTAGATTATTACAGCTACTAAAAAAACATTGCAGTATTAAGTGCCAAAGACAATTAATCAATAGTATAAAAAAAAGGCAAAGATACTACAATTCTTTATAATCATCTATAGAACAAAACTCAAAAAAAGGTATTTTACTTAAACCACAAACATGAAAATGGTAATAACCAACAGTAATTCAATTACATAAACAAAAACCAAAAAGTAGTAATAATTCCATTCATACGTAGTATAATGATTTAGATGGTTATTATTTCAAACCATGTTTACATCTACAATATTAAGTGAAATATTGCGATGCAAAAACTTCAAAATAAATATATTTCATATTTGCAAATTTAGGTCCATAAAATTTCAGGTTTAGTATTCCATATAATGTTCTATTATTGTGTTATAATCCCATTTAAGCCCAACTCAAAAAACACCTGAATGGCTACTATGCTTCCAAAAGTATAATAAAATCCTTGTTCTAATCCTGTCAAGTATTTAGCTACAAAAAGTATAGCTACTACACCTCCTAATGCCTGAATCACCCTAGATGATGAGGTATAAAGTATCGATTTATCGATTCCTACTTTAGATGCTAAACTCCTTATTACCGTAAATTTCATTTTTTATCTGCAACAAACATATTAGCAACATGTTCCGCGGCTGGCAACAATGGAATTGGCATCTCAATGGGTTTATTGTATTCTAATTTGGGCGAAACCGTTGTTATTCCTTCAGTTAAGTATTCGACTATACAATTTCGTGACGTAAATATCTCGGTCATTAATGCTTCGTTGCTTAAATCATTTTCTTTTATGCCGTAATATGTCAATCCATAAGCAGCAGATATATCTTTGATATTGGGAACTACATATCCACCCTTGATGGTTGTTCCAGACATACGGCTATCAAAATAAAGATGTTGAAACTGCGTAATCATACCCAAAGCATTATTGTTAATCACAATGACCTTTACCGGCAAATTGTATTGAGAAATAAGCATCAATGACTGAGTGGAAATATGAAATCCGCCATCACCATTGATGGAGAAAATTGTTTTATCGGGATTGGCAAATGAAGTACCAACAGCAGCTGGAATCGAAAATCCCATTGGGGCTAATCCACCACTGGTAATAAACTTTTGGCCTTTCTTTAATTGAAGGGTTTGTGCAGCCCACATTTGGTTTTGTCCAATATCTGCGCAGAAAACATCATTGTCCTTGCTGTAGCAGTTTAAGGTTTGCATCAAGCGATAAGGCGCTTTATTTTCTACAAATCGCTCAATTTCTTTATCTTGATTATAATTATTTTTCAGCGCAATCAAATACTCAATCCATTGTGCTGAAGAATTTGTATGTAACTTTTTAGAATTTATTGTTTTCAAAAAAGAATAAACGTCCGAATGAACTTTCACACGGTTGGTAAGTCTATGGTTCTCTAATTCATTAATATCAATATCCACATGAATAATCTGTCCATGTTTAATGAAAGTATCGACCATTGCACCAGTTTGCCTTGTGTCCATGCGAGTGCCCAATGCAATTAACAAATCGGCATTGGCAATGCTCATGTTTGCATTTCTGTTGCCATAGCTACCAATCATGCCTAAATAGTTGGTATACGACTCATCAATTACACCTCTACCCAATAATGAACTAAGGACTGGAATTTTTGTGGCTTCAATAAAAGCATTTATTTCTGACTTAGCCTCTTCGGATAAACACCCCGCTCCCACCAATAACATGGGTCGTTCTGCTTTGGCAATCATTTTGGCAATTAAATCATAATCAATCGATTTATTTTCCTCATTTTCAGCAGTAAAACCAACAAGGGATTCTGGTTCAATTTCTGTTCTTTGAATATTCATCGGAATATCCAGTAAAACAGGGCCACGTCTACCACTCATTGCATAATGGGTGGCCTTTTCTAATTCGTAACGAATATCTTCTGCTTTATCAACAAATGCTGCGTACTTTGTAATGGATTTCACCATACTAACCACATCCGTTTCCTGAAAACCTTGCTGTCTAATCGGCTTGTCATATTTATACTCAAAAGTATTAACTTGACCAGTAATGTAAAGTACGGGCACGGAGTCAAAATAAGCATCAGCAATACCCGTCATCATATTGGTAGCACCAGGACCACTTGTGGCAATGGCTACTCCAAATTTGCCCGATTCTTTTGCATATCCTTCAGCAGCTATTGCAGCAGATTGTTCATGGTAGGTTTGTACAAAATGGACATTGTCGTTGAGTGTAATTGAATCAACGATATGAGTAATCATTCCCCCAATATAACCAAATACGACGTGAACATCCTGTTTTTCGAAATACTCAACAATATAGTCAGATAGTTTCATTTGTTATTTTCTGTATGAATTAACAACCTGTTCCAATTTAATGCTAAAATCAGAAGCATCAATTGTACCAAAAGTTTGATTAAATTTGGAAGCATCGCCTTCTATGAGCATAGATTGATTGGGTCTATAGGGTAAAGTACCAAAGTTTAAAATAAAACTTGGTTTTACCATATCTCTAATCATTATCAAAACATCTTTCAGACACAATGCGTTGTCTGCAGATAAATTATAAATACCAGATGGTGCTTTGTTTAAAACAACCTTTTTAATTGCGGCCGAAAAATCGGCAACATATAAATATGCATATTTTTGTTCTCCCAATGTAAAGTCCATTTCTGTACTTTCGGATAACATTTTTTTTATCATGCTGGGGATGAGCCATCTCTCATTTTCTCTTTCGCCAAAAACAGAAAAAACCCGAAGCCAATACCAATCAATGTTTTTATCTGTACAAAATGATTTCAACAACTCTAAGGTTGCTAATTTTACCGCTCCATAAGAACTTGTTGGATTTACTGGATAATCCTCTGTGATTTTCCCCTCTATTTGTCCATACTCGGCTTGACTGCCCAGCGAAATAAATTTATTGATTTTGCAACTTTCTGCTATTTTCAGCAAACTGTACATAAAATCAATATTGGACAGCTGATTTTTCCAATCATCTCTACTGGATGAAGAAACACCATTCCAAGCTGCATGGATAATAATAGTTGGGTTAAATTCAATCACGGATTCTATCCACGAATCGGAATCAGTATCTACCCATTTCACATTAGATATAAATGATTGACAATTGCTTAAACTAGAATTTTCTCTTTTTGTAAGAATCAATTCAAAGTTATAAGCCAAAAGATTCTCGGCAATATGTGAACCCAAAAATCCTGTAGCACCTGTCAATAAAATCTTCATTTAGCTATAAATTTATTAATCTGACTCAAACAAACACCATACACATCCTCAATCTTGTATCTTTTATACCAATCAACGGTCAATTCAACGGTTTGTTCAATATTCAACCGTGGTTCCCAACCCAATTGAAACTTCGCTTTTGAAATATCCAGCATCAACAGTTTTGCTTCGTGCAGGTCGTTGGGGTTGGATAAATCTTTTAAGTAGTGATTAGTATCCAGGCGACTTGAATCTTGGTTCTTGGTTTTTGGTTCTTTAAAATAATTTTCCACTACTTTTGTAGACACATCCCACACATTGGCAATTGATTCGGCGTGAGGTCCAAAATTCCAGCCTTCGCAGTATTTTATAGGTTCATGCCACATTTTCTGAGCCAATAGCATATAACCACTCAAAGGTTCCAATACATGTTGCCATGGACGAATGGCTTTGGGGCTGCGTATCTCTATAGTTAAATCAGCTTCCAATGCTTTAATGCAATCGGGAATAATGCGGTCTAAAGCCCAGTCGCCACCACCAATCACATTTCCGGCACGTACACTGGCAATGGATTTACCGTGTTTGGCATATTGTTCTGGATGGAAGAATGAGCGTCGCCAAGAAGCAATGGCAATTTCAGCAGCTCCTTTCGAAGATGAATAAGGGTCATAACCACCCATGGCTTCATTTTCGCGATAGCCCCAAATTTGTTCGCGGTTTTCGTAACATTTATCTGTAGTAATCATCACGGCTACTTTCACGCTTTCGGTTGCCCGTATGGCTTCCATTACATGAATGCTACCCATCACGTTTACTTCGTAGGTTTCCACCGGAATATCATAAGAAAGCCGTACCAAAGGTTGTGCGGCCAAATGGAACACGATTTCGGGTTGATACTTCTGAAAGACTTCTTTCAGAAACTTTCCGTCGCGTATATCGCCTCGTATGTCAGTAATTTTATTTTCAATGCCCGAAAGCACGTAATTATCTCTTTCGGAAAATGGATCTAGAGCCACTCCAATCACTTCAGCTCCAAGCTCATGCAGCCATATAGCCAACCAAGAACCTTTGAAACCAGTGTGACCAGTAATCAAAACACGTTTTCCGCGATAAAAGTTATCAAATATGTCTAAGTTCATTTGTGGTTAAGAATAAATGAATCAAATAATAATCCCGTTAGCTATCGGTAGTAATTGAATAAATAGTAAATGTTTTTACCACACTTTCCAAGGCGCATTTCCCTTGTCCCACATTTCATTCAACTCAAAATTATCTCGCATGGTGTCCATCGGTTTCCAAAATCCCGCATGTTTAAAAGCGTTCATTTTGCCTTCTTTTGCAATATTTTCCAGTGGTTCGCGTTCAAAAATCACGTTATCACCCTCGGGTATAAAATCAAACACTTCAGGTTGACAAATAAAATACCCAGCATTGATCCAGTTCCCATCTCCTACCGGTTTTTCCATGAATGAATTTACATTTCCGAGATTATCCATTTCCAAAGCACCAAATTTACCACTCGGTTGATGGGCAGTAACAGTTAGTAGTTTTCCTGTAGCATTATGAAAATCAATCGATTCCTGAATATTTAAGTTAGACACACCATCGCCATAAGTTAGCAGAAATGGTTCATTGCCAACGTATTTCTGAATCCGCTTTACACGTCCACCTGTCATGGTATTCAATCCTGTATCAATCATGGTCACTTTCCAATTCTCGGAATGATTATCAAGAATTTGCACACTGTTATTTGATAAATCAACAGTCATGTCGCTGTTGTGTCTAAAATAATTGGCAAAATACTCTTTGATAACATATCCTTTGTACCCACAGCAGATAATAAACTCATTGATACCATAATGGCTATAAGATTTCATGATGTGCCACAGAATAGGCTTACCACCAATTTCTACCATTGGTTTAGGAATCAAATTGGTTGCTTCACTCAAACGTGTACCCAAACCGCCTGCTAAAATAACTGCTTTCATAGAATCATTTACTATTTTGCCCCTAACCCCTAAAGGGGAACTAAGCATGTTTTGACTATATTAAACTGTGACTAAAACTTACTTTATAAAGAATTTTAACCACTTATCACTAACCACTAATCACCATTCGTCGGTATAGATATTTTCTGCTCCTTCTGCATTCAAATTCTTTCTGAAATAAGAAGTAAACGCCTCACCACCACAAATATAAAAATGTGATTGTTTCAAATCCAGTTTTGAATTTTGTATGTCGCTCCATTCAATTCTTTTGTTAGGAATACCTATAATGGATTGACGGGTACAAAACAAATGGATTTGTCCATCGAGCACTATCGATTTCAAAATCTCAATTCCTTCTTGTTCCGCTTCATTCTTGAAAGAATAATAAACGTGTAAACGACTGGATTGTTGCTCTTTATCTAACTGTTCGCAAAAACTCAGAATTGGAGCAATACCTGTACCGCCTGCAATACAGCATATTGGAGCATTTTTATCAAAAAACGGCAATAAGAAATCGCCAAAAGCATATTTTACGGTACATTTACTTCCAACTGTAAGCTCGTTGAAAATTCGTGTAGTATAAACACCCACTTTCTGAATAATCAATTTTATTGTGCCATCTTCATTAAAAGCGGATGCAATACTAAAATTGCGTGAATCGGGCCAACGGGTGTAATCTTCTTTCTCCTCTAATGTCAACTGCAAAAATGACCCAGCTTCGAAATAATGATTTTTTTCTAAACGAAGTGTATATTCTCGAATTTCACTACCATGTTCCTTGATTGAAAGAACAGTTGCTTTACTGATTGTACCCATCAATGTATATTATTAAAGAATTCGCCAAATACGGATAAAATATAATTCATTCGCACATCATCTATACCAGGATAAACACCAATAAAAATGGTATTACGCATAATGTAATCCGTGTTGGTTAAATCACCCGAAACACGATATTCTACGTCTTTATAAGCGGGTTGTTTGATAAGATTCCCTGCGAACAATTGGCGGGTAAGAATTTTATGGTCTTCCAGAAATTCAGCCAGGTTGGTACGGGTAAATATATCATTCTCGCGTACATTGAAAGGAAAACCAAACCACGAAGGATCAGAATTTGGAGTTGCTTCAGGCAAAATTAAATACTCTTCGTATTGTTTTAATCCAGCATACAGTTTTTTGAAATTAGCCTTCCGCATTTCTACAAACATGGGAAGCTTTTTCAATTGCGCAACACCTACGGCAGCCTGCATGTCGGTTACTTTCAAATTATAACCAATGTGACTATAAACGTATTTGTGGTCATAACCTTGAGGTAAATCACCATGTTGACCTTTGAAACGACGTCCGCAAGTATTATCACATCCTGGATCGCAATAACAATCACGTCCCCAGTCACGCATCGAAGTCGCAATGCGTTTCAACAGCGGATTACTGGTCAATACCGAACCACCTTCACCCATAGTAATGTGGTGTGCGGGATAAAAACTGGTGGTAGCCATGTCGCCAAAAGTACCCACCATTTTGCCATCGTAGGTAGAACCAACCGCGTCGCAGCAATCTTCTATCAGGTAAAGACCATGTTTATCGGCAATGGCTTTTACAGCATTTAGGTCGAATGTATTGCCTAAAGTATGCGCCAACATGATGGCTTTTGTTTTATCGGAAAGTGCATTTTCGATGGCTGATACCTTCACATTAAAAGTATCCAATTCCACATCCACAAAAACGGGGATTAAACCATTTTGTACCACAGGATTTACGGTTGTAGGGAAACCTGCAGCCACACTTATTACCTCATCACCGCGTTGTAATCTTTTGTTTTTCAATAATGGGGAGGTCAAAGCAGAAAGTGCAACCAAATTGGCAGATGAACCTGAATTCACCAACATACAACTTCTTTGTTGCATATAAGTAGCAAATTTAGATTCAAACTCTTCGGCATAACGACCGGTAGTCAACCAGAAATCCAAGGATGAATCAACCAAAGTGACCAACTCATCTGCATCAAAGATACGACCGGCAAAGGGAATCATTGTTTTTCCAGGCACAAATTCCTGTTGAGCAAACTGCTCTGCGTGATATTGTTTTACTAATTCAAGTATTTCTTCTCTCTTCATAGATGTTTTTTAGTGCAACAAGTATGTATTAAAGTTGTTTTGATTATTTTTTTTTCAATTATCTTTTGAACAAACATGATCGAAATAGACGTGAATCTGCTCGTTCGTAAACATAGCCCACTACTTAAAACCAAAGGAAACCCAGAATGTATTGTTAAAAGACCTGCTGTTTAACGAAGGTGTCATTACATATATACGAATATATTTAACACCTAATTACATCATTAGTAATAAACCCAAACTATCAAAATTTTAACAGCAATATTACTCGGACAAACGGTTTTATACATCAAATTATTTCGTCTAACCACTTGTTCAATTGAAATGTTGGCTAAGATACTACAATTCTTTTAATCATCCGAAGAGCTAAACTCAAAAAAAACAATTTTCACTTAAATAATAGACACCAAAATATCTATAATCATCAGGAATTCAATCAAATAAACAAAAAGCAATAATAATTCCATTATACGTAGTAAAATAGTGTAGACGATTATTTTATCAGAATGATTAAACCAATAATATAAAGTGAATGTATTGTGATTAAAAGCTCCAAAGTATATAATTATTATTCAAATATGGGAATTTACACCCATAAAAAATCAAAAAAAAAGCCCTACGAAATCAGTCGTAGGGCCATGTATTAGAGAATGCTGGTGCTAAGCTGCTGCGGTATCTGTTTTAGCGCCTTTGTTCCCTTTTCGGGTACTGCGGGCATCCACTTTCGCATAGAACTCAATGATAATCAAATCTATGATTGATACAATTTCGCTGTAATCCGATTCGGAGTATCCTACTATTGCAAATTAGATGATTTATTTCTTATACTTTTCATATTTACCTAAGAGAATCCTAAGTGATAATACTGTGTTAGTACAGTGATTTCTCTATGATTTCTCTATGAATTCTCTATGAATTCTCTATGAATTCTCTATGAATTCTCTATGAATTCTCTATGAATTCTCTATGAATTCTCTATGATTCCTCTATGATTTCTCTATGATTCTCTATGATTTGTCTGTGTTTGTAATGAAAAAAAAATTGAAAGAAGTATCTCAATAATTCCTCGAAAGGTGTTTTTCCAAATTATACACCAACATAATTTCATGCGTTCCAACCGTATTTTTACTTATACCAGCCACATTATAATCAAAACTATACCATGCGTGGAGTGATTCGCCAAGGTTTACACCAAAAAGCACGCCCATTTCGGTTCTGGTTCGATAAAAAAGTCCAACTTGGAACATGTCTTTTTGACGATAAGTAGTGAAAAACGTGGTAAGATTGAACTCCATTTGAAAAATCCTATTGGATTGAATGGCAGCAACTCCTGCTTGGAGATGAATTAAATCTAGCGATCTGTATCTGTATTTGGCATACAAATAATTGGTATTGGTTTGTAATTTATTTTCCTCAAAAAACATGGAAAAGAGATTCTGAGTTGACAACCCAACCGTCAATGATTTATTGGTCAATTGGGCACCAAGATCGGAATTGTAATTGTTCGCTTTCAACAACTTTGAATAAAATGAAGGATCGTCAACATAGACAGAATTTAAATCCGATAGATCGTAAGACAGGTTTTGGAAGTTGGCAGCCAAACCAAGATGGAGTTTCCATTTGTACTGGAGCTTCACAGAATAAGCATAAGAGAGCCCAACATTGAAAGTATTAGAAATTCCAATTTTATCGTTAAACACTTTCAAGCCAAATTGCGTGTGTAATTTATCAAGGTAAGTAGTCCCTGTTGCATATATTGTGCTTGGTGCTCCCGGAAATCCGAGCCACTGTTTTCGGGCGGTCATACTAAACACTGCTTTAGATTCATCATCAATTGCAGCAGGATTAATGTAGTAAAGGTTTTCCAAAAAATTATTGATACGAATATTCGATTGACCAACTACAATAATTGACAATAAATTGAGCAGCAGTATGTAAATCGTTTTTTTCATATATTTATCTTACAACAGTCACATAGCCATTTTTGGTTCTCACTCCAGCTTCGGTAGTAAAGGAAATTACGTAGAAATAGGTTCCTTCGGCCACCATTTTATTTTTGAATGTTCCATCCCAACCTTGATCACCTTCAAAGATAAGAATTCCATTGCGATTGTAAAGTTTAATTTGGGTATCTTTCATAAACAAATCATTCACGCCATCGCCATTGGGAGTAATAATTGCTGGTTGTGTCGGTATATTAATCCATATTCGCTTTTTATCAAATTCTGTACAGCCATTGGGGTTTACTACTTTCAATATCACATCGTAAAATCCTTCTGGAGATGAACTGAATTTGTGTATCAAATCAAAACCTTCTTGCATAGGTGTGCCATCGCCAAAGTTCCAAAAGTACTGGGAGTAAGGTATATCTTTGGTCCAAAAATGCATTTGGGTTTCAATGTCAACGCTATTTCCTTCAGTTTGGACAGAATAATTGAACAATTCATAATAGGATGCCGTAAAATATAATGTATCCTTACAGCCTGTCACCGAAGTACCAATTACGCTGTAATTGCCTGCTTTGGTCAATAAGATACTGTCGCCCGTAGTTCCATCACTCCAAACATATTGATGCGCTCCCGAAACATAAAACACTGATGTTTCTCCAACACAAAGCAATGGCAATCTGTCTAATTTCAATTCTGGAAGTGGCTCCACGACCACTATTTGTTCAAAAATGCTGGGACAAACGCCGTTTGACATGGTTAGTCGCACCCTGTAGTTTCCTTGTGTTTTGTAATAGTGAATGACTGATTTTGAAGTGGAAGTTGTACCATCTCCAAAATCCCAGCTGTAAGTATTATTTGCACCCGACATATCAGCGCCTGTTATTTCAAACAGAAAACTTCTATTTCTACAATCAACCAATTGATAATCAATTTTTAAAGTCGGAAGTTCAAATGGGTTATTAATTGTAAAAGTGTAGTCGGCAGAACAACCTAACGCATCAGTAACGTGCAAAACAATTATATTATTTTGGTCACTTTTCATTATTTCATTGTTCGCATCACTTACAGTACCGCTACTCCAAGCATATGTATAAGGTGAAAATCCACCAGAAACATGCGCAACACTTGTGTTTAGATATTTTTTGGTTTCGCAATAATAATCTGTAGTTGTGGTTACAAAGACGACCAAAGGCTTTTGTCTAGTAACTTCGTATTGATCTATTTGAACACATTTATTAGAATCGGTTACAGTTACAGTATAGCTGCCTGCTTGCAAATTGTCGACGTCTTTCGTTGTACTTCCGTTTGACCAAATGTAAGCATAAGGTTCTTTTCCACCTGACACTTTAATACTGATGGCTCCACTATTAATATTGTTGCAATCAAAAGCATTTGTGATATTTTCAATTATTGCAATTGCTGATGGTTCGAGCACAACATATCTTTTGGTAATTTCGCAAGTACCATTCTTTAATGATAAAATATAAGTACCCGCTTTTAAATTATTTCGAATTGCTCCAGCCGTTGGACTATCTTTCCACGACCATGTGATAGGAGAAATACTACCCGTTAAATTGAGATTGATACTGCCATCATTTGAACCATAGCAAGAAACGTTTTTAATGGAAGGATTGATGGAAGATGTAGTAAATGTATAACTTGCAACACAGCCCAACGAATCGGTAGCGGTCAAAGTAACGATTTCAACCTGATTGATTTCCATAAATTCGTTATTTGAACCACTGACAATCCCTTTGCTCCAAGTATATGAATAAGGCGCAAAACCGCCTGAGATACTTGCTGTGTATATATTTCTGTAACTGTTTGCCTCGCAATTAAATTCAAATTTCGATTTAGCAGAAACAACCAATTGTAACTGTCTTAAAATCTCGAATTGAGCCGTTTGATTACAACCAACCGCATCAGTAACAGTTACTGAGTATTTTCCGGGAGCCAGGTTTGCTAATTCATTGGAAGTACTATCATTTGACCACACTGTAGTATATGGTGCTAAACCTCCCTTAAAATCAAGACTTATCGCCCCACTGTTGGGATTATTACAATCATAAGCATTGCTGATACGAGCGTTAATCTCAATGGGGGAAGGTTCAGCCACTACATAACTTTTTGTAATAACGCACGACCCACCATTGTTCAATGTTAGAGTATATGTTCCAGCTTTCAGATTATTCCTAACAATTCCAGCAGTTGGATTATCCTTCCAAGCCCATGTGATTTGAGAATTATTGCCTATGATATTTAGGTTTATACTCCCGTTGGCATCACCAAAACATGAAACGTTTTTAATTGTAGGGTTAATGGAAAATGGGATGAATGCATAACTGGCCTTACAACCTAAAGAATCTGTAGCAGTCAGAACGACTGAGTCGCTCTTGGTAATTTCCATAAATTCATTATTCGCACCACTCACAATTCCTTTACTCCATGAAAATTGATAAGGAGCAAAACCGCCTGAAATTAATGCTGAATATGTGTTTTTGTAACTATTTGTTTCACAATTAAATTCAACTTTCGGGGTTGCGGATAATACGATTGGTTGCTGTCTTAAAATCTCAAACTGTGCAGTTTTCACACACCCAGCTGAGTCGGTTACGATTACATTGTAACTACCCGCTATCAGGTTGGCTATATCTTCGGTACTATTTTCATTAGACCACTCGTATCGATATGGTTTTTTTCCTCCAATTACTGTTAAGTCTATTGCGCCACTGTTAGTATTTTCACAATCAAATGCATTTGTAATTTTGGAACTTATCTGAATTTGTGTTGGTTGTTTCACCACAAAACGTCTCGTAATTATGCATGGTGCTGCATCTTGCAGTGTAACCGTATATGTCCCGGCTTTCAGATTATTTCTAACACTTCCAGCATTTGGATTATCGTCCCAAGCCACTTTAATTGGTTTCAAGCCTCCGGTAACATTCAAATTTATACTGCCGGTGCTATCTCCAAAACAGGAGATATTGGTGACGATAGGTGCTATTGCAAAGTCGGCTTGAGCAATACTCATGGTTGCTACTTTTTGACAACCATTGGCATCAGTGACAGTAATTGAATAATTCCCTGCAGACAAATTGTCCCTAAAAGTTGCGTCTTTCACAAAATCATTCCATTCGATTTCATATTTGCCATTTCCACCAGTAATATTGGCAGTGATGGTGGCATTATTTGAACCGAAACAAGTTATTGGAGATGAAACCAGATTGACTTTTAATTCATCCGGCTGACTGATTGTAACCAAAATTGATTTTGTACAGTCGTTATTATCCTTCACTTCAAGCTGATAAGATCCAGCCAAAAGACCTGATAAATTTTGCTCAGAACTAGCAAAATTGTTTGGCCCCGACCATGTATAGCTGTATTTCATTTCAGCATCCATTGGACTTCCACCTTGAACATTTATCGTTATTTCACCAGTTGCATCCCCAAAACAAGAAATATTTTTTTGACTACTCAAAATTTCTAAAGCCTGCGGTTCGAGTATTCTAATTGTATCAGATATTTGACTACATTTATTGGCATCCAAAATAGTAAGTTCATAAATACCAGCTTTCGAATTTGAAATATCCTTGGTTGAGGCATAAGGTAAACCATCCTTTGTCCATTCAAAAGTATAAGGTGTAGTACCACCATTAACTGTCATGCTAATTTGGCCAATACTATCTCCGTAGCATTTATTGTCAGTTTTTAAGTCGGTAGTTATCTTGATTTCTTTAGGTTCGGTAATGGTATAATTCGCCATCAATGGACAACCGCCATTATCGGTAATTTTCAAGGAGTATTCACCTGGCCACAAATCAGAGATATCCTTTTTGGTTGATTCAAAACCATTTGGACCTGTCCATAAAATGCGATATGGATTTTCATTACTGTAAGTTTTTCCACCTAAAATATCACATGATATTGAACCATTATTTGCGCTTGGACAAGTGCTGTTTGTAATCTTAACCGTTGAAATCAAGGTAGGTATTACTTCTACAATTATATTAAATGGTTTTCCAGTACACGAACCCGAAATGGGCGTAATGGTATAGTTTACTGTTGCCAAATTATTTGTGGTATTGGTCAAAGTCTGACTAATTTGGGCTTTTGGGCTTATCGATGCGATTGATCCAGTAATTGAATTTGCAGGTGAAATAATTGGAGTTGACCATGTAAAGGTTGTACCCTCTGGAACAATGTCAGCATTATCGGCAATGTAATTGAAACTGTTGCCACTACAAATTGATAAGTTCTGAGTAGCAATCACTGCTTTTGGGTTTACTTTAACAAAGGCTATATAAGATGTCAACGCAGAACAACCACCAATAAAACCCGTTATTTGGCAGTAATAATAAAGTGTGCCAACTGCAGAAGTAGTTGGTTGGTACGAATTTGAAGTTGCATCTGGAATTTCTGTACCGGAAACATTAGAGTTGTCAGCACTTTTAAACCATTGATAATTTGCCTTGCCTACCCCACCAGAATAATTGACAACAAATGCTGGAATTAATTCATTGATGCAAACTGTTGTATCCTTTGGTTGCTTGATGATTTGTGGATTTGGATTTACTATTACTTCAGAAATCAAACTGGTAGCATTACACGACAATTTATCTTGATGCACTAAACAATAAAAATACGTAGTTTTAATTGAATCTGTGGGCGGAGTATAAATGGAATCAGTGGCATCCATTATTAGTTTCCCATTGGTATTGGAATTGTTTTTATTTGAATACCATTGATACTGATAATGAGCTGTATCCACACCACCCGTTGGAGTTACGATCAAGTTTGTAGCAAGAGTATTTTGGCAAATTGATTGTGTTGCAATTGGCTGATTTTTTATTGTAGGATCATTCACAACATAAATTTCGGCCATCTCGCTAGTGGTAGAGCCGCAAGTATGTCCCGATAAGTTTATTGTCACATAATAGAAATAATGTCCAACTGTATTAAAAACAGGTGGTGTAAATAATGAATCATTTGCTCCAACAATCACTTTTCCATCTATGTTGGAATTGCTATCGTTCGAATACCACTGATAAAATGGAGTACCTGAACCACCAATATATTTCACTTTCAATGGGCTGGATATTGTTCCACCGATGCACAAATTTTGCATTTTTGTGGGCTGTGACTGAGTATTAATCACCGGAGCTTCATTAATGGAAACGTAGGTTATTTCGGAAGAAATACTATTACACAAACCAGTGGGAAGTGACACGGTACAAAAATAATAGGTTGTGCCAATTTCAGATGTTGAAGCAATATATGTATCAGTTGTGGCTTCATTAATTGCTTTAGCACCAGCATAAGATCTCACGGCATTTGAATACCATTGATAAGTACGTTCACCAACACCACCAGAAGATACCACTTTTAAAGGTGTTGCAACGCCACCCTGACAAAGTGAGCTGGAATCGGGCTGACTAGTAATGGCTGGCCCTGGATCAACAGCGATAGTGAATTCCATAAAATTGCCAACATTACTGACACCATCGTTCGTATAAGTAGGCGTAACCCTTATGTTCGAATATAAATGCTCATTTGTTGTATTAGTAAGTCTAAAACTCCCGATATTACCTGTACCTTTAACCGAATCTAATCCAATTTTAGGATTGCTATTTGTCCAATTGTAGGTAGTTTGTCCGTTTGTATTGTTAGTAGAAAATACAAATGGAGGAGTTTTTGTTCCATTACACATTTCAATTGTGTCTAATTCATTTACTTGAGCTGTCGGATTTACGGTTATTGTAAATGTTTTAGAATCACCAGAGCAGCTAATTTTATTTGAAAATGAAGGGGTTACAGTTACAGTATAAATTAATGGCACATTGGAATTGTTTATTGCTGCGAATGAATTAAAATCACCGCTGCCAACTGAATCAACACCAGCACTTGATTTAACGCTTTTCCAGGCATAAGTTGTAATTCCACCGATGTTGCTGGAATTAAATTTGACGATTGCCGTGTTATCACCATTTGAAACAACTTGATTTGTAGGTTGAATTAATTTAGCCGATGGGTTTACTGAAATGGTAAATGTTGTTGTCATACCTATACATCCCGTTGTAGTATTTTTGGGAGTTACAGTTATTGTAGCAACAACAACTGAATCAAGTTCATTATTCAATGTAAATGGAGCAATCTTATCTGTGCCTGATGCACTGAGACCAATGTTAGTATTATCAATTTTCCATTCATAAACAGTTGCATCTGTGCCTTCAAATACTATCTCATCTGATTGTTCTCCATTGCATTTCAATTGATTAGCAACCACTTTCACTGTTGGTATTCGGTTTACTATAATCAAATTACTTGAATCGATAGTAGAACCACATTCGTTGGTAACCGTTAAATAGGCAGTATAGTTTCCGGGTGTGCTATAATTGATTTGGCCAGGATCCTTCTGAGTCAATAAATTTAGATCTACTGGAATACCGCCTGGGAAAATCCACTGGTAAGACAATGAACTAGAAGCTGGCGCACAAGCATTTACTTCTGCGGATGGATGAATAGTTGCCGTACCACATGAAGCTGGGATATTGTTAATCACTACAGTTGGTGGTTGCTTTACAGTAATGATTTGTTGTGTACTTACTGATCCAAGTGAATTTGTCACAGTTAGTTTTAAGGTGTATTTTCCGGGGGTAATAAAATTAAAGGATGGATTCCTCGAAGTTGAGTTCGTATTATTCAAATAACTCCAATTAGATTTTGTACCACAATTATCAACAGCATAAGTCACCTCCCATTTGTAGGCAGCAGTACACGTTTTACTCAAATCGGTAGTGTTATTTACATCCACGGCAAATGGAGCACATCCTTCATTGATCGAAACGAATTGAGGTTTTAACCAATCTTCAATACAAATAGTATCAGCAACTACTCCATTTCCACATCTTTTTGTGTCAACACGCAAATTGACAATGTAGGTGCCTGGAACAGTAAAAGTTGGAGTCACTTTATTGGTTCCAGCATCCCAAAACACAGAATTATTATACCCATTATCAGTTCCAAAAGTTTCCAGAGCAGGCAAAGTAATTCCGTTATTGGGAGTAATTTTCCAAACAAGTTTGGGTACTACCAGGCAGTTTCCGTTTTCATTTACAAATCCAGTAGTGGCATTGGTTAATGCAACAGCCGTTTTTACTGCGAAGATATTTGGGAAAGCCGAATTAATCGGTTTTACTGTAAACCCAACTATAGGCGGTGTAGAAACATAAATAGGAAGTACACTTACTTCAGAAACTCCACATGCATTACTGGCAACAATTTTAGCAGAAAACGAATTGTCATAGGTTGAACTCTTTGTACCACATGAAGATTTCGAAAATTGATGCCAAATACCACGTTTCCCTCCCGAAAAATTAAATGGGTCTGAAGGATTAAAATCTAACGGTTTATTATCATCGTTAAAAGTTACGGTGTATTTTGTATCTGGCGAGTTTCCTTCGATACCCGAAATTGGGAAAAATACTGGAGTTCCACTACAATTATCACTCAAACCCTCAGTCCCCATTTGTACCGAAGGTTTTGATCGAACGTTTATGATATAATCACAAGTAAATGGATATCCATCTTGGCCTATAAAACTATAACTCAATGTCCATAGCCCAGTATTATATGTGTGTTGTATTGTAGTCCAACCAGCGGCCGAAAAATCTGTGGTTCCATCCCCCCATCTAATCTGATAGTTAGTATTATTGTTAAGAGAGGTGTTTTTGAAAGTCAATTCAGATATTACGCTTATGCAAGTTTGATAAATAAGTTTTCCATCAACTCTTGCCGTGTCTGCATAAATTTTCAGAGGTATATCATTAGAATTAATATTCAAATTTGATGTTTCACCAACTATTTTACTCCAATTTGCAAGCTTTGGGATTGTAAATCCTAAATTATTCACTTGATCCACTGCCAAAATAGCACTCTGAAAACTCAAAGTGAAAATCAAAAGGCAAATCAACTTATATATCTTATTCATCAGATGCTATTCTGATAATAATTTGATATTATGTATTCATATCAATTTTATATCAAGAATAATACTTCAAAGGTAATGAAATAATCCAAATAGTTGATATCTAATGTTTTGTAGCATATGTTACTACAAACTTTTAATAAATTGCTACATGATAAAACTGAATATATCTACGATTCATGTGTTTCAAACGCTTTCGAAAGAACTAAAATATAAGTAAAATAATGCAACTATTGGATAATGAAGAATGAAGAATAATATGTAAATAAATGATTGAATACTTTTGTAGTAAACTTTGCAAGGAAATAAAAAATTTGTAAGACTATTTTACTACATTAAAATTATTCAGAATTAAAATGAGGACAAATAACATAATAAATTGAGTAAAACAAGTACAGATATTGAGATTGTTTAACTAAATAGCAGATAAAATCTTAGAAAGTTTAACTTTAAAATAATCTTGAAATAATGAATATCTGGTACAAATGGAATCAATAAAACAAATAAAAGGATAGAATAATTAAAAATGGTGCTACCTGAAAAAAACAGAAAATCCATCTATGATTTTCAACATCGATGGATTTCAATAGATAAATATTTAAAGTCAAGAGAAGAAAGAGAACTGAAAATAAAACTGAATATTAAAAATCAATTACATAGTGTCAGAAAGAAAACACCCTATTTTTTTCAACAATCTTATTGATCCAAAATGATTCAATTTCATTTCGGTCTTATTTTGATTTATTTCGTTGTGTTTTGTGAACAAATTATCAATCATG
>Ga0247844_1001798_pt1 | contig 37490 bp, 29 predicted proteins | sample LaCtaG_FD_192421 | JGI IMG/M metagenome (GOLD analysis project Ga0247844, IMG submission 192421) | Freshwater microbial communities from meromictic Lake La Cruz, Castile-La Mancha, Spain - LaCruzMarch201714.5m_1 | ecosystem: Environmental > Aquatic > Freshwater > Lake | place: Spain: Castile-La... | reverse complement strand
CCTTATCAACCCAATCCATGAATTTAAATTACAAAAAAATAATAATTTGGCCAACTTACAAGGCCTTACATTTAAAGAAAATTTCAATATACCAAATCCCTTAAAAAAATGTGGGCAATTGATAGATAAAAATGTCGAACCTCTGAAAAAAGGTAATTGTAAATTTTTCTTTTGTATATAATTTGCGTATAAATTACGTACTCGGTAAGTACCTGGTCTAAATTTGGTGGAAACAGATAAGAAGTAAAGCCTTGTTTGAAGATTTGTTTTGGCCATCAGTAACAATTACTTCATAATCCTTCCATGACTTCAATTAAAGATTTTGTTGGACAAATTATTCATGTTTTTTCACCGCAGAAATTAATTGATTATATTTCTGGCATATTAGATGAAAATAATAAATTAAAAGTTCATGTTCAAGACCTTGAAGACAAGGTTTCAAAATATAAAAAAGAAATAAATGAATTAATTGGTGAACAGGGAAAACCAGAATTTAAAAAGAAAGAACCTGCTGGCAATAAGCGTCTTCCTTCTATCGATAAAGATGAAAACTCTAAGGGTAGAGAAAATAATAAAAAAACTAGTAAACTTGATCGTTTAATTATCGACGATAAAAAAATCATTAATAGTCCTAAGATTAAAAAGAAGAAGGGATTTAAAACAGTAATTATCCAAGACATAATATTTACAAAAAATGTGACTCAGTACCAATTAGAATGTGGATATGATGAAAATGGTGATTTTTTAACTTCACCACTTCCAATTACAACTTTTGGTGAATACGGTACTGGTTTAACAAGTTTTGTTAAAACACTCTATTATCAGGGTCGTGTTCCTATGAACAAGATCCAATCTATATTAAAAAGTATAGGATTTATTATAGGTAAATCCGTTGTAGTAAAGATGTGCCATTTTAGTGATTATTCTTTAAAAAAAGAATTAGATGCTGCAAGAATTGAGTCCGTTTTAAAAAATAAAATAGTACAAATGGATGATACTGAAGCTCTAGTGGGAAATAAAAATCATCATACTTTTGCAATTTCTACTGACCATGTGACCATTCTAACAACGATGGAATCAAAAAGTATGATGTCAGCAATTTATGCTTATTCCGGAGGAAATCAGGTCTATTATTTGTTTAATGATGATTTTTTTAATTTTCTAGAAAAAAAATTAAAATTTCAAAATTATAAAAATTATTTTAAAAAGTATGAACGACAAAAACCCTATGATGAAATTGAGTTTAGAAATTTAATGAAGAAATTTTCAGGAGAAAAATTTTTCAATAGAGCTTATTTTATAAGGATTTGTGCCCTAAAATCCTGGATTAAAAACACTCCTCTTCTTAACCCTAATTCCAAATTAGTGAGTGATACCGCAGGAAATTATAAATTTAAAGGTCGTACCCATCAGTATTGTTGGATCCACGAGATTAGGCATTATCGAAGGATTGAAGCATTTACGCAGATTCATAAGGATATAAAGTTACATTTTTTAACAATACTTTATGATTTTTATAATAAGTTAAAAAAGTTCAAAATAGGTCTAGTTTCCAGCTATGAAGTAGAAACTGATTTTGATCATATTATGAATATTAAAACAAATTTCAGTGCACTTGATAATTTATTAGAAAATACCAAAAAAAGAAAAGAAGGACTTCTCACAGTATTAAAGTACCCCTTTGTGCCGCTTCATAATAATACCTGTGAACAGGATTTGAGGGAAAATGTTATCAAAATAAGAGTATCAGGAGGAACAAAAACGAGACGAGGAACTTACTCCTGGGACGTTGGTTTAAGTTTAGTTCACACACTCAGAAAATTAAAAATAAGTTATTATAAATTTTTAATGGATAGATATTCACAAACAAATAAAATACTTCCACTTGGACAAATAATTCAAGGTCGAGCTTAGTTCCCCACCGGATTTAGACCAGGTACCAGAACTAATGGGAAATATTTTTAGGTAGAGATTACAGTTGGTCTATAAAAAATACTTCATTGGACAAAAAACAGTTAAAGCTATTGAAATTAATTTTATTAAGATTATAAGATATACATAATATATTAACTAATTTGTTCCACATAACTTGGGACACTATTCAACATTTAAGAAAGGAAACATTATGAAATTCATAATAAGTTTAATTGCTATTATTACAGCAAATATTTGTGGAGCAAGTTGTCCCACTGATGGAAAGGATTGGCCAACACCTTCCAGTGATTTAATTGAATTCTATAATAATAAAGCCGCAGATTCAGATTTTTTTAGTTATGAAGATGCTTATAAACATGCTTTGGTAATTGCAAAAAAAATAAGTAATATAAAGCTTTTAGAGGGTGTTGATTCTAACGGAAATAAATGCAGTCTTGAAGTTTTAAGTACTAGAGCATGTCATCCATATCTATCAAAAGCTGGAGCTGCAATGTATGATAAAAAAAATTTAGCTCAGTTAGTTGATATGAATGTGAAAACAAATTTTTCCAATGAAAAATTTAATAATTTTGATTTTTCTCCTTCAGAAAATGAATATTCAGTACAGTCGACTAAATCTATATATGGTTTTCCACTTGGGCCGAATTATTATTTGAATGTTAAAACAAATTTAAATGAGAAGCCTATTAGTTTTTCCTTTGAAAAGGCACTTCCATTTAATAGACCTAGTGAAAAGGCAATTATTTGTAATTTGAAATAGTAATCATTTGCAATAGGTTTAAACTTTAATTAATTTTTTGTAATAATGAACTCCAGGATGGAGTTTTTAAAAAATAGAAACGTTTTTCCTTATGAAAAATAACTAGACCTGGTGATCCTTTTACTGATTTTAAATTTTTAACCTGTGTGTAAAGTACTGTTCCTTCACTGCCAGATAAGCCAGATATTTCAAGTAAGGCCGAGCCAATTAATGAAAGAAGATCTGGTTGCATGAGATGAGTTCCGGCGCCACTATTTTTTAAATATGCATGACTTGATGGGTAACCATCTAGGTGAAACCACCAATCCTCCTTACTCGCCCATTTAGATCTCAATTCATCATTGGCCTTAGCTCTTTTGCCAAAGGCGATTTTTTGATTGGATGGTAATTGATAAAAAAGTGCATCGGCTATTGCTTGGGATTTTTTTTGGATTGAGCTTTCCAATTTTGATTGAGTTTTATTTTTTTCAAGTTTTCCCCAAAATGGGTGAATGATAGGTGTTGCATCCTTCCAAAGAGAAACTCCCTGAGAACTAGGTTTGATAAATACATTTTTAAGGCGATTTTGTAAAAGTTCTTCAACACCTTTCCACCTCTTTAACTTAGTAAAGAGCGAATTTCTCTTCTGTTCCAGTGTTGTTAGATCTTTAGGAATTTTAATTTTTAAGAGCGAAAGTTCCTCTGTCCTTGGAAAATAATTCATATCAAGAAGCATCTTTTCCTGAAGCAATTTCCATCTACTTACTTTGAGAAGATCTTCTTCAATAAATTGAGCCTTTCTAGTGTCTTTATTTTGTTGTTTTTTGCTTGGAGTATTTCCTGCAGGAGTCACTTTTAAATCTAAATATTCAGAAATTTGCTCTGTCATTTTAAGGAGATTGGATGAATCATCCTGAAAAACAAGAGATTTTTCTGCAAGATTTATGCGCTCTAATTCATTAAATTCATCAAGAAAATCATTGATATCAAGGGCTTCTCGAGAAGGGATAATTTTAGCTTCCCAACTTTTATTTAAAAAGGGTTCATTATTATCATAAAAATAATGAGCAAAAAAAGTTTCTCTACCCTTCCAGAAAAATGAAAAATAATTTTTCTGTCCCCATTTTTGATAGATGAATGTCAATATTCTATCTTTATCATCTAGTTTAATTTCAAGAAGTGAGCTACCTAATAAATATTTTCTAAAATAATCAAGAAGAACATCCTTTCTTCTAAGTGATGAGGGTAAAGGTTGAGTCAGCCACCAAAACCCTTGGTATTGCTGACCTCGTCCAAGGTATACCCAAAGAGTTTTGCCATTAAAGCGAACTGAAAAATTGAGAAATTCTGCAGAAGTGTAGGCTTTTTGTAAAAAACCAAGTCCACCGCCTTTAAGCATAGATTCATTAAATTTATGACATAAGTAATTTAAAGTTCCATGGCGTTGTATCATAATACTCATAGAATTAGATTATACACTAACTCTAAAATAGACGACGAGTAGTAAATACTATGCAGAACTTATTTGATTTAAATAAAGACCACGCCATTATAAAGCATTTAAACTGGGAACAGTTAGCAGCGAAATGGGTTGGTTTTGCCCATTTCAATTTTTCAAAATCATATTTAACAGAAATCCCAAGTGTAAAATCTAAACAAGATTTAGAATTAAATTATCAAAAAATGGAAATCATTGAAGAGCTACTTAGGACCAGTGAAATTGATGCATTTTTTGAAAAACGTCAAAATATATCAGTTGAATTTGATTTTCATAAGCAAAAGCAAATTTTACAAAAATTTGGTTTGTTTGATTTAGAACAGATCAATCAATGGGTACTTTTATGGGAAAGTTATTTTCGATTTCCATTAAATAAAGTTGGAGTATTCCTAATTTCAAAAGTTGATCAGATAGTTAATCTAACTTTTGAAAAAAATCTTAGACGAGAATTTCGAGAGTTTGTAACTCCAAAGGGAGAAATTCAGTTTGAAAAACATCCAAAACTTAAAATTCTTTATAAAGCTTTAATTGATCATGAAAATCACACGAAGGATTTTTTAAGAAATTTGTCAAGAAATGCAACCTGGGTAGATAGATTACAGCAGGGAAATTTTGATATTATGGATGATAGATATGTCTTTGCCTTCAGAACTGATCGATTTGAATATAGTATTGGAAAAATTGTTTCAAGGTCAGATTCAGGTCATACTTTATATGTTGAGCCAAATGAGGTGAAGTCCTTTTCTACCACTAGGTTAAAATTAAAAGAGGATCTCGAAGAGGAAATATATAACTTAACTCGTCGATATTCAGAAGTAATTTTTAATCTGCGAGAGTTTTTTGAAATAATTTTAGATTTTCATGAAAAATGGGATTTACTGATTGCAAGGACAATTGCATCTCGCGACCAAGGTTGGAAAAAACCAAAAATAAGCACAGAAAGCGTTTGTGATTTAATAGATAGCTGGCATCCTTTGCTAGAAAATCCAGTAACTAATAGTATCCATTTAGATTATAAAAATAGAATATGTTTGATTTCAGGTCCAAATACTGGAGGAAAAAGTGTAGCATTAAAAACTGTTGCGCTATCAATTTTAATGCTTCATGCTGGGTTTTATCTTCCTAGTTTAAGTCCAACAATTTCTCCGATTTCTGCACTCTATTATCTAAGTGAAGATCAACAAAATCTTATAATGGGTTTAAGTTCCTTTGCCGCACAGGTTCGTAGTGTCGTTGAATTAATGAATGCCCACGAAGATGAGGGTTTGGTTATTGCAGATGAGATTTTTAATAGCACTTCCTCGGAAGAAGCCTCTGCACTAGCATTTGCCATTATTAATTATTTTGAAGAAAAAACTAAATTATTTTTTTTGCTATCTTCACATCATCAAAGACTAAAGGTTTTAGTACATCAAAGGGAAAATTATATTTCTGCCCATGTGGGATTTGATCTAATAACACAAATGCCAACATATAAACTTCATTGGGGAATTCCAGGAAGTTCATTTGCCTTTGCTACTTTTAGAAAATACTTAAATCCATATCCACATCTAAAACACGTTTTAGAGAATGCTGAAACAATCCACGATAGAGAATCAGTGGAATATGAAAAATTATTGGAGTCTTTACAATATAAAGAAAGAGAATTAGAAAATTTACTTTTTGAACAAAAAAGTACAAATGCAAAATTAAAAAGTGAATTAGAAGCAGCGAGATTAAAATCAAAAAAAATTCAAGACGAAAATCTTTCAAAATTCTTAATTAAAATTGGAGAGTTAGAAAGCGATGCAAAAAAATTAGTTAATCAAATTAAGGACGGAGAAAGTTTTTCTCGCCGTAAAATTGAAGAAAAATTTTGGGAGCTATCAAAAAATGCAAAAGATCATGCAGTTATTCAAAATATAAATAATAAAGATCATTTTGGTGAACATTTAGAAGATCATCAACAGAAACAGCAATTGCAAATTTCTGAATTATTAATTGGAGAACAATATTACTCTCAAAAGTATAAGACAAAAGTACAACTTTTAAAGATTTTAAATAAAATAGACGTGGAAGTTATGCTTGGGAAAATAAAATCAAAAATCCCTTTTTCAGATCTTCAAAAATTTAATCATCATTTTTACCAAAATAATAAAAATCAAAAAACCATTAAACAATTCGAATATTTTTATGAACGATCAGAAGAAGTTTTGCCTGTTACCTTTGATGCAAGAGGCTTTAGATTAGAGGAGTTTGAATCAAAAATTGAGCAGTATTTTTCTGCATTAATTACTAATGACTTACCTTTTGTGGATGTAATTCATGGCCATGGAGATGGAGTTCTAAAAAATTGGCTAAGAAAACATATAGTTAGTCGTCGTGAATTTACATTTGAAATTCCCAACACCTCCGGTGATGGGATGACTAAAATACTGTTAAAAAATTAGTATTTTATACCAATTCTATAAAATAACCTTCACTGGTGTCAGACATCGGACTCACTTGCCTGCGACTTGCAGGAGCAAGTCTCAGTCGAATCCCGAGTTTTTCTAAGTGAAGATTATTTTCTATAATTGATATTCTTAGTTTAAATTGGGTTTTTCAGATATTGATTTTGGTTTTTTTTTAGGAATTGGTTTTCCATCCTTATCAAGTTTTGGCGGAGCAATTTTTTCAATTTTAGGAAATGAAATTTCGAATTTTTTTGCGGTGCCATTAAATTTATTAATAAATTGCACTATGTCATCAATTTCTTCGAATGAAAATAGAATATTAATTCGATTTAATTTAATATCTCTTTCTAATTTTAAGGCAGAGCTTGGCAGTCCTTTTAATGCAGGAAATTTTATAATGAGTAGATCAAATTCATTAAACTTGTTAAATTTATCATTGATTTGATTACTTGCAATTTGAGTAATACCTTTTTTAAATAATTTTGAAACTGGGCAATTGGGGTCAGAGTTTAAATATTTGGCGTTATTTTCAATTCCATTAATATCAAATTTTAAAGTTGGAATACCTTCTGCATCAATTTCAAAATTTAATTCAGTATAGGCAAGCAATGGCACTTGAACTTGATCTTTCGGTCCAGTTAAAAACTTTACAACATTGCCTAATAATTTTTTACTCTTTGGAAAATAGCCCACGCATCCCGTAATAACTGGTCCAGTGGGAAACTCAGTATCTGAGAATTCTTCACCTCTCATTTGCTCTTCTTCTTCGAGAAAAGTTTTAATTCCATCAACATGAAATTGTAATTCGAGAGGTACAAAATCAGTTTTTAATATATTTTCTCTGAATGAATTTAGGGCAAATTTAATTGAATCATTAAATAATTCTTCACCTAAACTAATTGCAACATCGCCCATTCTTGCTTGTGTAAGATCATTCGTTTGGGAAAGATAAAAATCTTCCTTTATGTAAGTATTTAATCTTGATTGCAATTCTTTATAGGAGCCAGTTGCTGAAGTTACTGGTTGATCAGGAAATTTTAAATTTAATCCTCCGCCCAAGAATGTAATATCTTTATAATCACTTTCTGCAGGATTTTGACCTGTAATCACATTAACTTGATTCACAACTAATTTTAATGGGTCCTTCGATCCTTTTATAGCAAATTCAAATCCGGAAATATCAAGTCCATTTTTTAAAATAGGTTTGTCTGAATTTAAAAGTTTACTTAAAGAATTTTGTAATAAATCTTTTAAGGGTTCAACTAATAAACTTAAAAGTGGTTCTTCTCGAATATTTAATCCTGATTGCAATTTATCCTGTGAAAAAACCACAGGCTTATTTTCTATGACAAAACCAAATAAACCGTCCATTTTTACTGAATTAGGAGAGTTAAACTGAAGATCAAATTTATTAATAAATTTTTCTCCTAGATTAAAGTGAGTATTGTCGGGATCAATTTTTAAATTAATTTTATTATTTTCTCCAATGGATAGCTTATAATGCACAGTTATAGAAATGGAATCTTTTTCGGCTATAATCATTTTTGTATCATTAACTTGTACTGCAATATTACTTGCCCATGTGGGGTCATTACTTGCAACCATGTTGACATTCACTTTTCCTTGATTTTGAAATTGAGCAATAATTGCATCGTATGAATCACCGGATTTTTTTACGGTTTTATCACAACTATTATTTTCAACTGGAATAACTCCATATTCATCTTTGCTTTTGGGATTTGCATCTTTGAAACTAATGATATTAATGCAGATATCGTTCACATCAACTTCTAGCTTAGAAAATTCAAATGTAGTTTCAAGATCTAATAGATTTTCATCAGATCCCTTTCTTGCTTTTAGTGATGCGATTTTAAATCCATCCTTTGGAATTTTATAACCAAATTCATTAAAATGCAGTTTTAGTAGAATTCTTTTAAGAATTTTTGATTTTTTAATTTTATTAAATGCTCCTTCTTTCATTAAAATTAATTCTTCTTTTGATAGTTGCCCACCAAGTTCTAATCCTAAGGAACCAATAAGAGTTTCATTTAAATCTGATTTTAATTTTTTAATATAAAGTGGAACGTTAATTTCTTTTCCAGGAGTAATTTTTTGTCCGAGTAACTTTTTTGTTTCACTAGAATTTTGCATAAAGCTATAAACTTGATTAATCAAAAACATACGAGCTTTATCTTCAGTTCTAATTTGAAAGGCAAGATGTGGGGCTTTGTCTGAGCTATTGGCAATATTAAATGCTTCTAATTCTCCTTCATTTGCCATGGCCATATTGAGTGTATTTACAATGATTATGAGTATTATTGAAAAAGGTAGATTTTTCATGACTTTGCCTTAGATTTGATTTGAATGTTGATGGGCTTAATTTCTTTTAAAGGTTTTAGTAATGAGGCATCAAGAATATTTGCTTTTAAATTAATGTATCCGCCCTTTTTAAGTTGAAAACTATTAATGGCAATACCCTTAACGGCTTTTCCTTCTAGTCCTTGGAGTTTTAAATCAAAGGATAATGAATCCTGGGAGGCATCATAAATTAATTTAGGGAGTTTTTTAGTGACTAAAATTTTATTTATTTCAACTAGGGCCTTATTTCTCACATATTCAACTGAAAGCAAGTATCGGATCATTTTTAAGATATATTGATTTTTGTTAGCTTCTATTCTATCTTCACGGGATTCATTACTTTCATTTCGATGTAAGTTATTCATTTCTTGGCTAAATAAAATATTCTTAAAATGTAATAAGCTAGCTTTTACCTGATTGAGCTCTGGGTTATGAGTAATCTTAAAGTCTAATCCTAATTCAATTATACGTGATTTTTTGATGGAATCTTGATTTACTGATTCATCATTACATCCAAAATAATTTCGGTAACTAGAAAATATGGATGAATTTTTAGGATTTAAAATTAAATCACAGAAAAAATAATCTAATCCACTTTCTATTTTTTTACCCCATGATTCAAGATAACTTGAAATATCAAGTCCTAAAATGAATCCCATAAAACCTTTCATTCGATCTATATCAGCATTTAATATGAGACTGATATCTATGGTGTTATCAGCATAGGGATTTAGAATAAGTCCGTGATTTGCACCACTATCTCCATTCATAGTTAAAACGGGTGATCCATTTTCGTCCTGTAATAGTGGAATTTGTGAAGAATAATAATTAATTATTTTGTAATCAAATTCATGAACAAGATCAGCAACAAAATCTGTGGTAAAATTAAACTCTAAATCTGAAGACATTGGAGTCAGTTGATTTTTTTGAAGTTTATTTTTAAAATAAATATTATTATGTTTTTTGCTTAAATTGATTCCATCAATATCGATATCTTTTACAAAACCGACCTGTAAATTATCATCTTGGTCGATGGATATGGAATTTAGTTGAATAGCTGCAGAGATGTTTCCAAAAGAGTTTGATAATAAATTAATAATATCAGAGCGATTTTGAGATTGATTATCTTGGCTTTTAAATAATTGGTCCTTATTAAAATTCAAGGCCCTAATGGCAGCAAATGGAATTTTAATTTTTGATAAATCAAACTTGCTATACACCTTATCTACTAGTAGTGAAGGGATTTTATCTTTTAATATTTTTTTTACTGCAGGGATTGCCAATTTTTGAATGAGATTTTCCTTGTTTTGATTTGCTGATCCAGTAATAGGCTGGCAATCGACACTATTAGTCATTCTATTAAATGATGCTGTAATAACAGGGTTAACATCAAAATTTTTAGCTACAAGATTTGTTTGAACAACGTTGTTAAAATTTTCTGAAGTAATGTTATCTACATCTTTTAAGTCTTCAGGCGATATTTTAAAACTAATCACAGGCTGTTTTTCACCCATATTTGAGATGACTACACTACCTTTTACTTTAATAGTGAGATCTTTGATAGCTACTTGATGTGATCCAGAATTTACAGCTATTGGATCGTAATTTATTTTTCCAGAATTATTCTTGGAATTAATTGATTTATTGTATTCCTGATGACAGGCCCTTAGTGCCAATGTTGAAGCAAAAATAACTCTTTCATGATCTGAATCAAATGATGGTTTTATATTATTTCCACCATTATCTTGTGGTGATCTAAGACCAGATGCTATTTTCTCAATATAGGCATCATACACAACATTTTGTTCATTTAAGTTTTTATCTAAAACTGATGCTGTTACATTGGTTTTTCCAATATTAACTTTGCTATCAACTACTAATTTAAAATCAAAAGGAATTTCAACAGTATCTCCAACTTGAATTGATTTTTTTAAGTTAATTTTTAGATCATCAACTACCACGTTAGATTTTACATTTTTTAAACTAATATCAATACGAAAAGGTTGATCAAATTCAACGTTGAGTAAATGTTCACCATAAACAACTAAAAAGGAAGTTTGATCAACTTGACCCTTAAGCATACGAACTTTTTTTGCACTAAAATCAATGTTTTTTAATGATAAATCAACTGATTGATCAGAACCAAGTAGCTCAGTAAGAGAACTTTGTATTGTTTCTTGTAGTGCCGTTTTTTTTATTTTGAATCTAATCTCATCTTCATTTGCCATAGTAAATGTAGAGAGACATTGACTCCATACAAAAAGCGGGATTAATATTTTTTTAAACTTAAAGACTAATACAAAGGTTGTCTGTTTCATTTTTTTACTCGTTGGTCTTTTTTAGAAAGTTCATTATTATAATATTGTAATTTTCATTATTTAGTGATTTAGAGGTGAAAAATTACAATGTGTTTAAAATTTGCGATATTTGATGTTTTAGTGTTGACTAAATTTTGATCATGTATGGATAATTTTCAATTATTTTTTTATTTTTCTTTATAATGTGTAACTCTGACCTTGTTTTATTTTTAGAGATTAAAAATTTTGATATAATATTGAATACTCTTTGTTCATTTATGGCTTAAATTGTCTAAAATTAAATCTAATCATTAATTTTACTATGTGTAAGACACAATCGGTGCTGGTGATCTTGCAATGAAATTTGATTGTTTAGAAAAAAAAGAAAGGTTTTAAAAAAGTAAGAAACCTGTTCAATGTTTGAAATATGATTGAACAGGTTTATCTTTAATAAAGAGATTATTCGAGTGGTATTATTTGATGAGTTTGCCAATTCGATTAGGGTGAAATAGAAAGGGGTAATTTAGTCTTTCATCCTTAGGAAATGGAATATTTAAATTAAACCAAACAAGAAAAGCTTTTCCTTTGATATTTACAAAGGGAACAAATCCCCATTTACGTGAATCCTGTGAATTATCGCGATTATCACCCATTACAAAATAACTATCGTCGGGAACTATTTGTTCTTCGGTATTGGATAATTCTGTTGGAGGACTAATTTGTTGGATAAGATGTTCAATTTCTCCATTTTTTGTTTTTAAAACTTTTAATCCATAGCTTGCTAAGTCAGCATTTTGATCAACGAGTTCTTCCATGAGTTTTTCTGCTTGGACTTCCTCTTCGTTAATTGGTTCACCATTTAAATAAATAATTTTATCCACAACTTTTAGCCGATCACCTGGAATTGCTACTACTCGTTTAATATAATTTAAACTTTCATCAACTGGATATTTGAAAACAATAATATCTCCCCTATTAGGTCTTGTGGATTTTGTAAGGTAAATAGGATCTGTATACCAATCACTAAAAGGTACTTTAAAACCATAGCTAAATTTATTAACTAAAATAAAATCTCCTACAAGAAGCGTGGGAATCATGGATCCTGAAGGAATTTTAAAGGGTTCAAAAAATGATGATCTAAAAATGAGAATTACTAAAATAATCAGAACAATAGTAGTTAGTTCGCGTTTCACTTTAGAAGAATTTGTAGGCGGAACTTCATTGCTAGAATTTATTTTGTTTGAAGGTGTTTCACTCATAAATAACCTAATTAACCTTTTTTATACTTAGAGATAATGAACCGTTTATATTTATTTATTTATTAAAATAATAATCAATTACTTCTTTTGTTATCGCTACTGAGCGCGTGTACCATTTTTCTTGATTAATAAGCATAACAGCTATGCTGATGCCTTTATCACTTTTATCATTTGTTGTAATAGTTGTCTGTGAATTATGATCTGTATCAATATTATCAATGCTTTTATCGGGAGTAAAAGGTTTTGCATAGGCTATAAACCAATCTCTCTTACCTAGTGGAATACCTCCAGTCATTTGGCCAGATTTTCCACCAATTTCCAGTTTTTCAAGTAAACTTTTCTTCAATTTTTTACCTATATACTGTCCTGTTCCACCTTTATTAATTGTTGATTGCATCATGAGTTTAAGTTCTTTGGCAGTAGATTCATGGATGACTTGTTTTTCAGTGAAGCTTTGAAATGGGTAATATAAATAAGTAGAAGAATTTTGATAGGCATGAGCATTGTGTTGATCAATGAGGAAAGCATTGGTAGTTTTTTCACTATTATTAATATCATTTTGATTCGAATTAGGATTTATCAATTTTAAAGAGCGAACTAATTTTAAAGATTTCATCACACCATCATTTGCAATAGTCATTGCAATTTTAGCAGCATGAAGTGGACTAATGAGAGTCATAGTATTTAAGCCTGAGGCAAGTTCGGCGAGATTATAGGTTCCGTTTGCTAGTGGAAAATAAGAGCTTCCCAAATTGATGAGTTCAAAAATGTTTTTATTAAAGCCAAAATTTTCTGCAGTTTGAAATAACTGTGAAGGTGCTGAATATTTTAAAGCTGCTCGAGCAAAAACAACGTTATTTGATTTAGCAAATGCATCTCGAAAGCGAAGTGGTTTGTCATTTTTTGGATTAAGATTTTCAATTTGATATTTGTATAACGTCGTTGGACGACCAGAATATGAAAATGTTGCTTCTGAATTTATTTCTTTATTGTGTTCAATAATATCAGCTGCAGTAATAACTTTGAAGATACTGGCGGCTGGAGATGTGGAATAGAAAGTGATTTTTTTAGAATAGGTTTCATCTTTACCATTGTAATCAATTGCTGCCAAGATATCACCATTATTAGTATTAAGAACTACCACCGATGCATAGTCAGTTTTATATTGTTTTAAAATTTTTTTGATATGATTTTCAAGATCTTGATCAATGGTGTATTCCACTGCAAGTTTTTTATCACTAAGCATAAGTTCACTTGGCCAATTTGAATCAACTAAATTTATTCCATTAGTGAGTAGTTGTGAGAGTGCAATTTGCAATTCAGGTGTTTCTCTTTGTTCTTTTAGTGATAGGTGCACTTTCGTTAAATTAGAAAAAAAATTATATGAGGAAAGTGTAATGATAGTGATAAGACTAAAAAGAAACATGGAAAGTAGTGATGCAAGAAATAACTTGTTCTTCTTTTTTTTATTCCATTTTTTAAAGAAACCCTTCATGTATTCCTCTAGTAGAATGTTATTATTTTCCAAAATAACCTTTTTTTGAATTCAAAACTTATACTGGTTCTGTTTTGAATTTCCAGTGAGTACCATTGGAGGTTGACATATTACTTATACGTCTACGACACCTTGGAACCAATGATTTGGTTTCATAGGACACTGAAAATTTAAAAAAGGACCAGTATAGAAATAATAGATGTCCTTTTGTTATTATGCCTTAAGCCCCTTAGCGATGACAAAAAATTCTTTACTTTGTTCTCTAGTAGATTTGGGACGGAGGTAGTGAGATTCTTCAAATTTTTTTAACTCCTGTTTTAAGAACACCTGTGCTTCATGGCTCTCAAAAACTTTTATAACAAGTGTTCCTCCATTTTTTAAAAATAGTGGAAGAATTTGAAAAACTTTTTCCACTAAATTTAGCGATCCAAATTGGTCAACTGTTTTATTACCTGTAGTATTAGGTGCCATGTCTGAAATGAGGATGTCAAAGGGCTCATTGGCCTGAATTTGGGAAAGTGCAGTTACTTCAAATGCATCCATTTGAAGAAGAATAAGTGGATCAATTGGATTAAGGAGTGATTGCTGTACTGGCTTTATATCAATTCCAATTACTAAGCCCTTTTTACCAACTTTTTTTAGTGCATATTGAGTCCAGGATCCTGGATGATAACCAAGGTCTAGAACTTTCATATTAGGTTTTAGTAATTTGTATTTTAGATCAATTTCTTCTAGTTTATAAATGCTCCTTGCCAAGTACTGTTCTTTTTTGGCTTTTTTAAAATAAAAATCTTGAACTTTAAAGGCCATAAGTTTTTCTCATTTTAGTCAAAAATTATTTAACAATATTGAAATATTCTATTAAAGGAGTAAGTTGTTTAATAATTGATTCGCTGATCTTTTGGTTACACCAAAGCATAGGACCTGGCCACCACCATTGGTTGATGCTTTTTATTTCTGTAGGTTTTTTAAGGTCACTAAGATTCAGAAAACAAAAATTTTTTGTTTTTAGTAGATGGATTCCAGCAGCAATGTCCCAGATATTTTTTGGTCTTAAAGTGAATACAAAATCGCATTTATTATGGGAAAGTAATCCTAATTTATAGGCAATGCTCCCCAGGGGATCAACATGAAGAGAGAAATTTTCAAATTTTTCTTTTATTTTTTTATATTCCCAATGTCCAATAAATCCACGTTTTTCCTCGCCTTTATTTTCAGGTAAAGGTGATGATATTGACTCAGAAGGTAGAAATGAAAATTCTTCTCCAGTTAAAAAATTCCAAATCCAAGAAAAAATTGGAACCATTTCATTATTATCTATTTGAACACAGGAAAGTGAGTAGGCACACTCTGGAATACCATGAACTAACTCCCGAGTTCCATCTACAGGGTCAACTATAAAAAGAATGTCATTTTTTTCTGATTTTTCTGATTGGCATTTTAAGTTTAATAGCTTGATCCCTGCTTTCCATTCTAGTGAATCATTGGGCCAACCCTGCGGTAGATCTTCCTCTATTAAAAGTTTTGTGGAAAAGTGAGAAAAATATTTTTCAATTGCCAATTTTGTAATTTCAGTCAGTTTAGAATCATAAATTGTGACCCACTGATTTTTACTTTTTTGATGGGCCAATGAAGCACTCATTGGGTGATTTAACAGAATAGGATTTTTTATGAGATAAAGATGGAATTGAGATTTAATAAATTGGCAAAATGAATGGGCGTCTATCATCTCATGGCCAGGTTACTCATTTGTGTGAGTAAAATTTTAATTCTTCCTTCAAGATTTGAATCTAAGAGGCAAAAGAGAATATATGATAAATAAATAATATTTCTAGTCGAAACAGTGTTTTGTAAATTTATAAAAATAGCGTCAAGTGGAACCATCGCTAAAAAAGATAGTATAAGAAGAAAAAAAAGCGAAGAAATGATTGATGGGACAAAAAAAATGGCCATTATCACCAGCGAAATTAGGCCAAATTGGTAATCTTTAATTTTTTGTTGATCTTTAAATTGTTTAATAAATGTAAATTTTTTACTCAATGTAGAATAAAAAATGATAAAAATTCCTGCAAGTGAAAGTGCATAAATAGACTTAGATTGGATGAGTGGAATAATTAATAATACTCTATCTAAAAATTGGGAAAAGAAAAATTTAATAAAGTGTTGTTCATAATGGGTGAAAAAAAGGACAGTGGAAATAAGCCCCCCAAAAAGCGTGTAACGAATAAATTGACTTTTAAACCAGGGAGTTGAGCCATTTTTAACGTAGAAATAAATGAGAATAAATTGAAAGAAAAAAAGATATAAAAATGATGGATGGAAAAGTGTTAAAAGAATATTGAGCATTCCCAGATAAAGACCGGCACGATAATTGTTTGCTCTTATGGACCAGGAAAAAAACCAAAGCCAAATAATACCTAGAGAACAAGTTATCATTTCTAAAAAATCTAATTGCAAAATTTTGCTGTAGGACCAGCTGGAAACTAGTGCATAAACAGTAAGAAGTGCCAGCCTTCGATTGAGAAGTGATCTTGTTAGGGAATAAAGGGAAAGAAGAAAAAAAAGTGAAAAAACAATATAGAGATAAATGATGTGTCCTAGCAGATTTAGTGAAGGGAATTTGGCAAATGGCAAACAGATGGTTCCTAAAAAATTCCAATAGAGATTGTGAATACTTTCTTTGGGATCAAGATACAGTCTAAGTACTTCAATGGAGTCAAATTTTGGAAAAGATGGAATGGAAACAAGTACTGTGAAAAGTATAAGAAAAAGTGCCGTTTTTTCAAATCCATCGAGAAATTTATATTCTGTAAAATCAGAACTTATGGATTCTTTGATTATTTTTCCACGGGTGGGCCAGGAATAATAGAGACCTAACATTATCCAAGTAAACCAAAAGAAATTTTCTCTCCAGTTTATTGGAATAAAAAAACCGCAGAATGAAAAATAAAGGATCATCATAATTTGACCGGCCACGAGTCGGTAGATTGTCCTATCTAGTGAGGAAGATGTTTTCACAAATATTTTAAATCTATAGTCGATTTCTTTAGTCAACAGATAAAATTGAGAGAACAAAAAAACCATATACAAAATGACCAAGAGATAGTGCCACAGTGGATGGAGATTTGTAATTTGTGGAATAAGTGTGGGAAAAAGTAAAAGAGCAAAATAAGAAATGAGCCTATAGGAAAAAAATTTCCCCTTACTGATCCAAAGAGTTTCAGGAGTGATTATTGATTTTGCAGAATTATTTTGTAATGAATTCATGATTATCCAGATCAGGTTGTGTCAAAAAGTATCCAAAAGCCAAAGTTGAGTAGAACAATACTGCCCTATCTTGAATAGGTTACTTCATATGCTAGACTAAATAAAGGAGCCTAAAAAAGTCTCATTATTTTTTAAGGAGTCTTCCTCTGGCAATTTCATTTGGATCTATTGGGACAGGATTACCAAAAGATATCGTCCAACAATTAATTAAGGCCGAAGAAATCCCCATTACTAAAATGGAGGCCAAAAAAACAAAAGTGGAGGCCAAAAAAACTCTACTTTCAACTCTTATTAAATCCGTGGATGAATTAAAAGGCGAAATTCAAAAAAATAGAGGAATACGTAGTTTTCGCGAACTTATTGTGGATTCAGAAAGTGATGCCGTAAAAGTTTCCGTTGATAAAAATTTAGCTAATCCTGGAGAGTGGCAACTTGAAGTTGTTCAACTTGCCCAAAAATCATCAGTTTTTTCTAATGCATTTGAAGATAAAGATAAAACATATTTAGGTGTGGGGACAATTTCCTATGAACTTCCTAATGGTGAATCACGGGAGATCTATGTGGATGCTGCTCATTCTTCGCTTACGGGAGTGGCAAAACTGATAAATGGTGATTCTGAAAGTGGCATGAAAGCAAGTGTGGTTAATGATGGTAAGGATGAAGATAAACCATGGAGATTAGTGATTGCTCTTGATAAAGCTGGAGATAAATTTAAGGCAGAATGGCCATATTTTTATTTAGTTGATGGAGAAGAGGATTTATATTTAGCAGAAAAAAGAGATGGTAGAGATGCAAAAATAAAAATGGATGGATTTGAAATTGAACTCCCTGAAAATAAAATTAAGAATATTATTCCTGGAGCAGTAGTGGATTTAAAAAAAGCAAAACCAGGCGAAGAATTTACCGTGGCCATTAAGGAAGATACATCAAAAATTACAGATAAGATGACTGGAATTGTAGAAAAATTAAATGCAGTTTTAAAATTCATTAAAGATCAAAACTCACTAACAGAAAAATCTGATACCTCCACCACTCTTGGTGGCGATAGTGTTTTGAGACAAATTGAATCAAGAATTCGCGATACTGTTTTTAATAATGTGCAAACTAGTAAAGGTTCCAAAAGAATTGGTGATTTAGGACTTGTTTTTAATAAGGCGGGACTTATTGATTTTGATTCAAAGAAATTTGAAAACTCTTTAAGTCAGGATTATAAAACTGCTTCAGAAATTGTAGTAGGAATTTATAAACCTGATGGAACCAAAACTGATGGGTTTTTAGATAATGTAAATAAGATGACTGAACTCACATTGCAAAGACCCTATGGTCCACTAACAAATAGAAAAGATGGATTGCAATCAAATATTGACCAAATTGATCGACAAATAGAAACCAAAAAAAGAATGGTTGCGCAAAAAGAACAATCTTTAAAAGATAAGTTTGCAAGACTAGAAGAAACCATGGCACGGATTAAAGGTCAGGGAGTAGGACTGGCAGGATTGGGCGCCTCTGGCGGAGATCCCACACAACTGGGATAATAAAAATCAGGATTGGGTTAATATAATATATTAACAAATAAAAAGTATTATAAAGGTGAAATATTATAATATGTTAAAATGATGACTAGTTTTTACTTGGAAAAGTCATTTTAAGTAAAGACGAATTAACAAGCATCATGACCTGCAGATCAGAAGGAGTTGATCATGTCATATGGATTAGGCGCATACAAAAAAACATCTATTGAAACTGCTGCCCGTGAACAGATTCTTTTGATGCTATACCAAGCAGCCATAAAGAATTGTAAAAAAGCAATAGATGCCATTGATAATAAAGACCTTGTAAAAAAAGGTGAATCTATTGGAAAACTCCAAGATATTGTTATTGAGTTAATGAATAGTTTGGATTTTAAAATTGGTGGTGATGTTGCCAAGGAATTAGCAGCACTTTACGACTACATTCTCTACAGCTCTACACAAGCAAATATTAACATTGACCGAAGGCCACTCGAAGGAGTTTTGGGAGTTTTGAATACTTTGTACAGCGGTTGGGTTGAAGCAATTAAATCCATAAAAACTGGGCAAGTTACCAATGAATCAGATAAAAAAGCAGGATGATTTACTAAGTAAAATTCATCTCTCTAAAAAAGAAATGATTAATATGCTGTATGAGCAAATCCTACGAACAAATAAAAGGATTAATCAAAGCATGGAAAAACAAAACATGCCATCTAATATAGATTTAGATTCACGAGAAAGATTAATTCAAGAATCATCACAATTTATTTTTACGGAGGCCCAAAAATCTGAATTGATTAAAGGGCAAATGGAATTAGAAAATAATTTAGAAAATATTAGATTAAAAACTTTAAATGAAATGAAGGATTTTTTTACAAAGATCCAAGCAGTGAAAAAATATTAGAAAAAAGAAAAGTAGGTTAATATGACAAATACAAATAGTGAAACTGAAAAAAAATCAGAAATTGATTTTATTATTGCTAAGTCGGGACATATTGTTCCGGTCGTAGATCAAATTTATCTTCATTCTGTATATGATCCAATAAAAGAAGCAGATGATTATGCACAGACACACGAAGATGATTTGAAAAAAAATTCAACAGTTTTAATGCTTGGACTTGGTTTTGGTTATCATATCTTTCAAATTATCAATAAATTAAAAGTAAATCACACAACTTTTAATTTGTTAGTACTAGAACCAAATCAACAGCTCGTAGAGCATTTTATTAATTATTGCTCAGAAAAAAATATAAAAGTTGAATTTAAAATTCTGAGTAGCCCAATTGATAAAATTTTTTATCAAGATGTGTTACTTAATTTTATGCTTCAAAAGCCTCTTGTTTTGATGCATAAAGCATCTTTCAACAAAGATAAAAGTTATTTTACTACATTTTTACAGTACCGAGCACCTAAAGTATTTGAAACTTTTGAAGGTCATCTAAAAACTCACCTGAAAGATTTTTTAGCAGAGGGAAATTTTGCTCCTAATCAGACAATTCAAGAAGCAATTGCAGCTTCCACTAAGAAAAATAAATTAACTAAAGCTGATTATTATTTGAAACTCTATGATTTATTAACCCACTCCTAGGGTTGAAAAATATTAGGTGTTTTTAATACTTTAAAAGGAATTTATTCATGACTCCACAAATTAAAAAAAATATTATTATAAGTTTGGCAGATAAGTCTGAAATTATCTTTTTAATGAGATTATTTCAAAGCATTAAGATGCAAAATAAAAATACTCATTGGACATTAGTGACTTGGCCGGAAAACTTAGATGTCGTTCAGTTATTCGAAGGATTCGATCAAGTTGTTACGGTAAATAAATCAAAATATTCTAAGATTCAATCTACTCCTCTTTTTCCTAATTCATTTGGCCTAAATGCGCTCTGGGAAGATTTAGGAGATATTTTTAGAGAAAAATATACAAAACTCATTAATATTTCAAATAATGAAATTTCTGCAGTCATTGCTTCATGTATTACCACAGAATCAGTAACAGGAATAAAATTTAATGAATATGCAAACGTGGAACTTTCTGATCCATGGACAGCATTTACAAATGAAATATTTACAGAACAAGCAGAAAGTTTTAATCGATTTGATTTACTAAAATTTGCATGCTCCATCACTGAAAATTATCAACCAATATTAAAAAATTCAAAAGTACCTAGTACCATATTAAATCAATCATTTGCTAGCATAAGACAAAAAGCCAAGACCACCGCAACTGGAGGAGCTGGTTCAACTGGAGCTGGTGCAACTGTAACAGCAACTGATAGAAAAATTATTGGTATAGATTTAGCAGGTCTACCTAAGGATGAAACAGATTGGAGTGAAATTATTTTTACTCTAAGTGCGAGTGAACAATATTACCCAGTGATATTGGTACAAAAAAACAATAGTGATCACCGAGAAATTCTTCAAAAAGTTTTAAGGACTCTCGAATATAAACTAACAACATTAGAGTATAGTTTAACGAGTGCCACAAAAATGATTGAGGAACTTGATGGAGTTATTTCAGGAAGTGGAGTCATAAAACAATTAGTTCATTTGGCCAATGTTCCTTGTTTAACTTTAAAAGAAAATATTATTTCTAATCTTGGGTATTCGGACAGAATTAGCGATTTAGTTTTTATTACTTCACTTGCTAATCCTGAAACTAATGGAATTATTGCCGCATTAGATATTTTGATTGCAGGAAAAGTTTCTAAAAGTACTTCCATGCCTAACGACGATTTGTTTCAAGTTGTCAAAGATAGTTGGGGAAGTTTTTTATTGCAACTTACGGGAGAAATGAAGGAAAACGCCAATATTAGAAATTATCTCTCAAGACTTTTTTATATTGAGCAAAATACTTCTTCTTCACTTCATCTTAAAGATTGTTGGATTTTGGAATTACTTGAAGCTAATGAATTAGAAAATATCATTAATGATGAAAGAAAAAAATTAGAAGAAACAAATAAGTCACTTCTTAACTTGCTTAGAGCTCTAAATGATATGCGTTCTGGTGTCGATGTTCAAAATCAGTCGAAGAAATTTTTTGTTGGAATAGATCATTTATTAAATAATAGTGCAACATCAGCTTCAAATGAAGCAGCTAATTCAGAAAGTATAGATTTAGCAAATGTTGGGTTGGCAAATGTCATTAGATTTTTAGAAAGACCACGGTTACTTTCTATTCAGGAAACTGGTGAAGATGGACTTAAAGCAATTCAAAATGAATTGTTAAATTTCAAACATGCAGTAAATGAAGCAACTAATTTTTGCCACAAATTACATGCTTTTTATTCTCGAGCAAATCTTGTGAAAGAAACTAGAACCATTTCAAATGTGGATTCCCTATGAGAATTCTCGTTATTCAACTGGGAAAACCAGAGGAAGTATTTACTACTCTTGAAGCAATTTCCTTATCTTCCTTGTATGGAGATAGGAAGAATTCATTCACCATGTTGGTGAGAAATGAATTTCTAAACCAATATCCAATTGCCTCAAATTTGCATTTAGAAATAATTTCCATTGGATCAGCTGATATTGTGCAAGCGCAAAAAAAATTACATAACCGAGATTTTGATGTTTCAGATTTTTCGAGTCTTAATAATCATTTTTTGAAACCCGATATTGTTTTTAATTTAAATGTAACTCAAGCATCTATTTATTTTGAAAAAGCAAGTTTAGCAGGGCTTAGAGTGGGTCCACAGCTTTCAGTAAAAAATAAATTAGTTACTTATGATGAATGGGCACAATCACTACTTGCAAATGTGGAAACAAATGAAGCATTTGGACTCTCAAGAATAGAAATTTATTTATTAATCTTTGAAAGAGTGGCGATACATTTACAACTAAAATCAGATTTTAGAACAATTCTTACAACTGACTATATAGAAAAATTAAAAAATAAAAATGATACTTCTCTTTTATTTCAATCCTTAAACAACAATCAATCTTTAACTTTTAGCCAGAAATTGCTAGTAGATACCATAAAGCAGCTTTCTCCAAGTATTGTGACAATAGATAAAAGAGAATTAATGACAAGAGAATTAGAAAATTATTGTATGGCCAAGGCCATTAAAATATATTTTCTAGAATCCATAGAAAAAGAAAAATTTCACTCCTATATCGAAACAGTAGATTATTTTATTGGTGCAATTCCTGAATATAGCTCTCTACTTTCGCTTTATCACGTACCATCTTTATTTTTTAGTGAAAATGGTTGGGTTGATGTTTATAAAAATAGAACCTATTCAAATTATCATTTTTTTCTTTCCATGGATGGATGGAATCAATTTAAAGAAGAGGATTTTTTATTATCTGAACTTGCCACAATAATTGAAGACTTTAAAAATTTAGAATTACTTGAAAAAAAATCTCAAGCTGCCTTATATGCTATTCAAGGACTTAGTTATCAGGCCAGTCAATTTACTGTAACTGCTAGTAAATTTGTCTCTGCCCAATCTGCCTTAGCACAAATTAACAGAGTGTTATGGAGTTATTATTTTTTCCAAACAGATTTTACAATTGCAAATGACTTAGAAACTGAAAATGATAAAATTCAAATGGAAAAAGCTCTGCAATTAACAGATTTTTATATTGAATTATATGAGCATTTATTACATTTTTCAGTGAAATCAAATGAGAATGCGGCATTAAATGCACAAACTCCCCAAGAGGCCATAGCATTTAAAAATAAAATTAATGAAATTTACGTTCATATCCAGAAACTAAATAATCAAAATCTTATTTTGGCTTCGACAAGTTCATTCTTCAGAGCAAAGCTCTCTGCACAGCCAGATCATTTAAAACCTCTTGATGTGGCACAATCCTTAATTCTTAATATTCAAGAGGCATTGAGTTGTTATAAAATAATTAAGGAATTAATTACACAAACAATACAGGCCTATCAATTAAGATTGAAGGGTATAACGGTGGATAGTTGATAAAAAATAGAAGAATGGCTTAATGAATAAACCTAAGAAAGTATGCATTATCCTACGTCCAACGATAAAAGATGAATTTAAAACAGTTGTACTACATTTATTAAGATGGTTTTCAAAAAGAAACGTCACAGTCTGTTTTAGTCTTGTGGATAAGGATAAAATAAAAAAATATTTCCCTCAAATGTCTTTTAAGGATAATGATTTTTGTTTTCCCCATAAAATTGCTGATTGTGATTTTTTAATCTCACTTGGAGGAGATGGAACTTTAATTGGTTTATGTAGACAAGTTAAAACGAAAACACCTATTTTTGGAGTTAATTGGGGACGACTTGGTTTTATTACAGAATTTAATGCTCAATCCATGTATGAAAACTTGTCAAAAGTTTTAAATGACGATTATACCCTGGTAAAGAAGCCGCTCTATAATGTTAAAATATTACATAATGAAAAAATAATATTTAAAGAAAGATTTATTAACGACGTTGTTATAAGTCGACATGATATTTCAAGATTGTTTCATCTAAAAGTAGAATGTGAAAGTGAATCCCTTTTACAACTTGCTGGAGACGGTCTTATTATAAGTACGCCAATTGGTTCTACCGCCTATTCCCTTGCTGCAGGAGGTCCGGTGGTTCATCCTGATGTGGAGGCCATGTTGATGACTCCCATTTGTCCCCACGGATTATTACATCGCCCAATTGTTGTTCCTAATCAATTTAAGATAAAGGTTTCTCTGGCTCCTCAGGAGAGACCTGTGGTTTTAACAGTTGATGGGCAGGTTTATCACGATATTGAAACTGGATATCAAGTTATTATATCAAGAAATAAAAATGAGAACGTTTATTTTATCGCAAATGAAGAAAAAACTTACTTTCATACTTTGAAAGAAAAATTTGTTCATAATCTTAGATCTTAGGCCTTAATATCAAATAAGAATTTAGCAGAATTATAAAATCAAGCATAACGAGGTTTTATGACTTTATCAAAGCATGTGGGAAAACTTGAGCTTCAAAATGTAAAAATTCATAATTTTGGAACTTTTCAAAAACAAGAAATACTTTTTAAACCAGAATTAAATGCCATCATTGGTGAAACGGGTTCAGGCAAAAGTTTAATAATGGATGCCCTTGCCATATTACTTGGACAACGAGCAGATAAAAAATTTGTAAGATCTGGTTCTGAATTTGCAACACTTGAAGCATCATTTTTATTAAAGGGAAATAATACTTTTATTTTTCAACAATTAGAAGAATTGGGTCATCCCATGGATAGCGATGAAATTATTATTAGACGCATTATTTACAGTAATGGAAAAAGTAAAAATTTTTTAAATTTAGAACAATGTACTTTGACAGTGTTGCAAAAATTTTGCTGCGAACATGTGGATTTAGTGGGGCAATTTGAAAATCAAAAACTTTTATCTCCACAATATCAACTTGAGATGGTGGATTCATTTACACCTAATTTTGTGGAAAAAAAACAATACCAATTAACATTTCAGAAATATAAAAAAATTATTCAAGAACTTGAAGAATTAATGATAAATGAAACTGAAATGGATCAAAAAAAAGATTATCTAGAATTTCAAATAAATGAAATTAAAAATTTTAATCCAATTTTAAATGAAGAAGAGGATCTTTTAAAAAAGAAAAAAAAAATACTTTCCATGGATGAAAAGAGAAAGCAAGTTAGTAAAATGAGCGATTTTTTTTCAAATAGCGAAGAGGGAAGCGGAATTTTAACAAATTTAAAAAATGTTCAAATAAACTGGATGAAGACTAAGGAATTATTTTCTAATGTTGTTGCAGAAAAATTGGAAACTTCAATTTTACTTTTGCATGAAGTTCATGATTATTTATTATCAGAAAATGACGAGGATTTATCAGAAGAAGAAATTGCCAAAATTATCGAGAGACTTGATCTTCTTCAAAAATTAAAAAGAAAGCATGGCGGAACTGTTGAAACCATGTTGCAAAACCTTATCAAATACGAAAATGATCTTAAAGCAATTAATAGTAAATCAGACATTATCGCAGAACTGGAAGCTAAAAAGGAAATCTATTATAAGGAACTAATGTTGATTGCGGAAAAGGTCTCATTTAAAAGAGAAAAATCAGCTCAAAGTGTGTCAGAAAAATTGTCTCTTAAATTACAAAAACTAAATATGGTTGGTTCTCAGGTAAATCTAAAAATATCCAAGGTGGAAGATTTACAATTTAGTGGTCAGGACAGATTAGAGTTTTTAGTACGCACTAACAAGGGTGAAAACTTTTATCATTTAACAGACATTGTTTCCGGAGGAGAATTGTCAAGAATTCTGCTTTGCTTAAGACAAATGTCAGTTGAAAGTGGAAAAGTATCGATATTTTTATTTGATGAAGTTGATGCAGGAATTGGGGGAGAAACAGCATTACTAATCGGCAAAACATTAAAAGAGCTTTCAAGGGAACTTCAGGTTTTAGTGATAACCCATCTTCCGCAAATTGCATCTCAGGCAAATCATTTAATAAAAGTGGAAAAAAATATTATTCATGAAAATGATAGGGAGCGAACTGCTTCAATGGTTACTCATCTAGATGAAAAAAAATCAATTTTAAATGAAGCAAAGAAAATGTCAGCACTACACTAATAGTGAATTTTATTGCTCATTTATCATAGATTATAGTTGCCTAGAATACTAGACTATTTATTATAAAATCGTAATAATAAGTCTTGGTTAATAAAATAAATATATCATAGAATATTATTACACCGTATTATTCACAATTAGAGTCATGGAGGATTTTAAAATGGTTAAGTTACTTCATTTATTTACTTTTTTGCTTTTTGTTCCCTTCTCTTTACTGGCCCAAGGACAAGAAATCAATTCGGGAGATACCGCTTGAGTTTTAATATCAGCAGCACTAGTTTTATTTATGACTCCTGGACTTGCTTTTTTTTATGGAGGGATGACTAGAACAAAAAACGTTGTATCAACTCTTTTTCAAAATTATGCTGCCATTGGTGTGGTTGGAATTATTTGGGCTATTATTGGTTATACCTTAGCTTTTGGACCAACAACAAATGGCTTTATGGGAAGTTTAGAATATTTCTTTTTAAACGGTGTTGGACAAAATTCTAATCCTGACTACTCATCAACTATACCCCATTCAGCCTTTATGATTTTTCAATGTATGTTTGCCATTATTACACCAGTACTCATTACAGGAGCTATTGCTGAGAGAGTAAAATTTACTGGATTTTTATGTTTTATGATGCTTTGGTCACTTATCGTTTATTCGCCAGTTGCTCACTGGGTTTGGGGTGTTGGTGGCTTTATTAGAAATATGGGTGGATTAGATTTTGCAGGTGGAATGGTTGTACATATGACGGCCGGATTTTCAGCTATTGTTGCAGCGATCATGCTTAAAAAGAGAATTGATTTTGGTAAGGAACATAAACCCTACGATACGGGAATGATTTTACTTGGTACATCTATGCTTTGGTTTGGATGGTTTGGATTTAATGGTGGATCTGCACTTGCAGCAAATGGAATTGCAGCACAAGCTTTTGGAACAACATTTTTTTCATCGGCAGCAGCAATGGTTGCGTGGATGTTTGTGGATTATTTTAGAAAAGGTAAGTTTAGTGCAATCGGTGCTGGAATTGGAGCAGTAGCTGGATTAGTTACAATTACTCCCGCTGCAGGATTTGTTTCATTTAGTTCTGCCATTTTTATGGGATTAATATCTGGTGTTGTTTGTAATTATGCAGTTACTTTAATTAAGGAAAAATTTAAATTAGATGATTCACTTGATGTGATTGGATGCCATGGAGTTGGCGGAACGCTAGGAACAATTCTTACCGCATTTTTTGCAGAAAAAGCAGTAAATTCTGCAGGAGTTGACGGAGTATTTTATGGAAGTTTTGATTTATTAAAAGCCAATTTAATAGGAACGGCTTGTGTATTTTTATATAGCACGATTGGAACTTTTATTATCTTTAAAATTGTGAATGCCATTGTAGGAATGAGAGTTACAGAAGTTGAAGAACAATTGGGATTAGATCAAACGCAACATGGAGAATTAATAAATTCTGCATTTACCATCAACACAAAAGATGATGCACATAACATTCGTCAGAATAATAAGATTAGTAAAATTGGATAGATTTTATATTCATTAGCAACAGAGGAAATGTTATTTAGCATTTTCTCTGTTTAATCTCAGGAAGAGGTTGAAAAAATGTCTGACAGTCACAGTCCTAGTAAGTCTAGTTCTATTTTAAATCTTGTTGAAGCAAGTTACATTTTAGAATCTCATTTGAAAATGTTATTAGAAATTAATAATAAATCCCACTTTATCGCTATGAGTGCTGCCATCGAAGGAGCTCGCATGAAAAATAAAATGGATACATTTTCAATTGTAGCTGGGCAAATAGCCTCACAAACCACTAAATATTTATTACTAAGTGATAAAATTGAAAGCATCATTAAAAAAATTCAAAAAGAATCCCTTTTTGCGGTTGGTGTTAGGAATTATGAATTATCCTGTGACCTCATTGATAAATTAGATCGAAATTTATTTGAAAGAAATTGTGACGTTCAATCCTGGGCAGGTTTTGATGGGATTAAAAAAGTGCTTACAGATAGGACTCCAGATAATGTTCTTGAATCAAACCATATTTTAAAAAATTTAGTTAAAACTTATGTGGTATATTTAGATTCTATTTTAATTGATTTAAAAGGCGAAGTCGTTTCTGTTGCAAATTGTTTGGAATTTATGGGAAAGAATTTTTCTCAAGAAACTTGGTTTTTAGAAGTTATGAAAAATCAGGTTTATGTTACAGATTTAGAATATATTCCTTTGCTTGATAAAAATTCTGTTTCCTATTGCGCACCTGTTCTTAACGAAGAAGGAAAGGTTATTGGGTTATTAAAGAATTTTTTTAACTGGGACTATGCACTTGAAATGATACAAAGTGGAGATTACTCAGAAAATCAAGAAGTCTCTTTGATTAATTCAAAGGGAATGATTATTGGATCTAAAAATCAAAATCTGATTTTATCAGATCATTTAAATTGGCTAGATGCAGGAGTGAAGGCAACAGAAAAACTTCATGGTTTTTCTATAGAAAAATCTAGGAATGGCCATTCGATTGCAAGTGGCTTTGCTTACACCAATGGGTATAATTCTTATAAAGGTAAAGGATGGTCTGCTGTAATTTTAGAAAAAATGTTTAATAATTATCATAAAAATGAAATTAGCGTCATATCAAAAACTGATAAAATTGAATCAGAAATTGTTTCTACGCGACTATTATCAACAATGAAGGAAATCGATCAATTAGTTCTAGAATTAAATAGTAATAATCGTGAAGTAAAACTTTTGGCCATCAATGCATCTATTCAATCTGGAATTGCCGGAAATGATGGCGAAGGATTTTCTGTTATAGCTAATGAAGTTTCTGAGCTTGCTAAAAAAAGTTTAACTTTTGTTGAATCAGTTAATTTAACTACTAAAGAATTGCGTCACGCTGTTCTGAATTCGAGTAATATTCGATTAGTTGATGCTGCCAAAGATGCCATGAGTAAAGTAGATCGTAATATCTTTGAACGCTTTTGCGATGTTCAAGCATTTTCAACTTTTCCAATTTTTAGATCAATTTGTCATGAAAATAATATAGGTGATGAAGATATTCAAAGAGAGACAAATAGTTTGCTTGAAAAACTTCATAAAATTTACGAGGTATATCACGATATTTATGTTTTAGATTTAAATGGAGAAATAATTGGAGCAGCAATAAATAAATCTAATATTAATAAAAATTTAAAAGATAATGAATTTTTTACCGAAGCTATAAGTGGAAAAACTTTTGTGAGTGATATTTATAACTCCTCAATGGTAGGAGCAACCGTAATGTCTTTTAGCTCACCCATATTTAGCGATAGTGTTTCTATTATTGGAGTGATCGCGACTAAGTTTAATTGTAATTTTTTAAATGATATTTTAAAAGTTACAATTATTGATTCTGAAAGTATGCCCTATTTATTAAATTCTGAAATGCAAGTTATTGCTTCAAAATTTGATGCCGATGTTTTTTCGATGAATTTTTCAAATATCAAATTTACAAATGAAGATGAGAAATCAAGTTCTGGTTATTTAGAAGTTGAAGACATAAACATCGGATTTGCCATGTCGGCTGGATATAATACATACAAGGCACAGGAATGGACTTTGATTATAAAAAGAAAAAATAATAAAAAAAATCAGAAACAAGATAATGTTACTCCAGAAGAGAGGTTTCTCATGTTGTTAAATAATAAAATTGTTGAGGAATCGGCATGAAATTTTTGAGTTTTGAAATATGCCAAGAAACATATGGAATACAATTAAGCTCAGTTAGAGAAGTAATAGCATTTAATACTTTTACAAAAATTCCCAATATGCCCAATCATTTTCTAGGCATTATGAATTTACGAGACAAAGTTATTCCTCTTATGGATGCAAGGATTTGCTTAGGACTTATTCCGACTTTAACTAGCGAAACTTCAGTTATTATTTGTGCTGTAAAAAATACACTTATAGGCATCGTTGTAGACTGCATATTTAATGTGATTAATCCAAGTGATAATGAAATTATTTCAGTGGGTAGTCAAATTGAAGAAGTTTCAGGTGTGATATCAAATGTAATAAAAATTGAAAAGGGACTAGTCTTAATTTTAGATATTGATAATTTTGTGAAAGCTGATCCACAGACACTACAAAATATTTCTGTTCAAACATCATCTTTAAATTTAAAAGCATCTTAATAGAATTATTAAAAAATCCGAGCGTAAAAAATCATTTTCTACACTCGGAAAATCGCAAATAAAATTTGTAAATTTATTTTACAGTTAAATATCTTCCAACATATTTTAATAATTGATTATCAGTTGCAAGAGAAGCTTTGTTTCCCATTCTCTGTGAATAACGTCGAACTTTTTTAGAAAGTTGATCAACAGAAACATTTCTTGTTTGAGCTAATTTTTCTAGGAAAGTCATTTTTGCGCTGTAGCTATTACAAAAAACTGAATTTTTATTTAGTTTTGCAATTAAAGTAGCAAGTTCCATTTCACTTAAATCAACTTTATAATTCTTTTTAAGGTCAGCTCTTAATTCATTAAATTCTTCAGCAACAACTTCCATCCACTCTTTAATATCAGCATTCTCTGATAACACAGTTTCATTGTGTTTTTTGATTGCTCTATTAGCTTTGCGAATATCTCTTCTTTCTCTTCGCGATGCCTGCTCTTTGCTTGGAGTTGGAATTAAATCCTTAATGTCTGAATCTTTGTGTAAAACTGGAATTATTTTCGTTCCAAGTTTGTAATCAGCAAAATCAATAATAGCAAGAGCTCTCAATTTTTCATGATCTCTTAAACTTTCAATTCCATATAATCCACCGTAAAGCGCAAGAGGAAAAGCTAATGCACCAGTTATGACACCAACAGTTCCTGGAACAATTGCATTTCCAATAACTGCTCCAATTAGTGGAGAACCATTGTCTTGAAGACCATCAAGCATCGAAACGTGTTTAATGTTTTTTACGTAACTTAATTGGCATCCTTGATTTTTTGGATCCTGTCTCCAAACACTATCTTTTTTAATTGGCTTTAAACTCTGGGCCATTAGTGACTGTGAAAGTATTAATGTTGCTAATAAGACAAATTTCATTTTTACTCCTAAATTTTTAAGTGTCGATATATGGAACTAAGATTGGGCCGATATTAGAATGCCTCTTTAATAGAGTCAATGGAGGTAACCGCCCTACTGAAGATTTTATATGGATTACAATTCACATAGGCTTATGAAATTTAAGTGCCTGAAAATACTTGAGTCATTGATGATAATCGACACAATAGTTTTTAATAAATTAAAAAATTGCAAGAGAAGTAAAAGCTAAAAAAATTTTACAAATAATGATTTGAAAGGTCTTTATGCCATTCAAGAGGAAAAGAGATTTATAAGTCTTTCACTAGAAAAAACATCTCGAACAGTTGAAAGAGAAATTGAAATATGATCATTTCAAGATTTTTCTAAGCAATTTCTTGAATTGGAATAAAATTTAGACTTATAATTTTTTTGATGAAAATGAATCGAATTAATCTAAATTTTAAATAACTGTTTCACTTCTTGATTTGGCTTAATAAGCCCGGCCCTAAAATCAAGCGCATCAGAACGCAATTCATTTAAATAGTAGGATAGTTTTACCAGTGTGCCGAATTCATCATCAAGGATCATTCCTACAATTTTAAATCCAAGTTTAAGTTTAGGAATAATCACGTCATTATTTGTTGAAACATGATAAGAGATAATGGTTTGAAATCCCATTAAGCCTGCTTCTTTGATAGTTTCTTCAACCATTTTTGTATAATAACCCTGTCTACGGTATGCGGGAAAAACGACTGAGTTCATCATATGAAGTTCATTTACTCTACTTTGGAATGAAGAACTCCAACCTGCAAGACTGCCATCCATAGTAAAGAGCCCATAGTGGTATTCAAGTTGATTTTTAAACGCTTCTTTTCTTTTGGAAAAAGTTTCAAGCTCATATTGGGTCATCGTATTTTTCATTGAAAATGACAAAGTATCACTAAAATATTTATCTCTATTTTCACGAAAAATCGGCCAGAATTCTTCACTAGAGAGTTTTTTTATAATCATGAATAAAATTGTAAACAAACTTAGAATTGATGAAAAGAGATTTGGATCGAAAAATTTAATATGTAATTAAATTGTAAATTAAAATCGAATGCCAGCACCTATTCTAATAACATTTTCGGAAGGTTTTCCGTAGGCCGCAAGAGTATTTGGAAATATTGCTCCTTCACTACCCCTTAATTGGGCCTGAGATGATTTATCAGTGGAAAAATTTATTTTTCTTAATTGAAGATCAGCAAAAAAACTGAGAGTTAAATTTTTTAAAATATATGAGTAACTAGCACCTGATATAACATTATATGTTTTGTATTTTAAATCATTATTAAGTTGATAGTAGTTACAGTTATAACCAAAACCAAATAAATTTGAGCAACGACTACTGTTTGGATTTATTTCATTTGCCGTTTCAATAGTTCTTTCGCTTGAAAAATCACCCTGGGATAATCCAAATCCTACGTAGGGCTCAATACTTGATTTTTTAGAAAGAGAATATTTTTTACCAAACAACAATTCAACACCAAATTCTTCTTCTTTAAAGGAATTAGTGTCACCTCCAATGGCGATAACCTTTTTGTTATTTGAAGTTGTCATTCTAAAATCTTGATCGGGGTTTTCGGAACTAGAATTTGAGCTATAGTATATTCTTGGAGTTATTTGCCAAGTTTCGGTGAGATTAAAACTGTAGGCTGCCCCTATTCCAATTGGATTATCTTTTGCTAATGAATTAGAAGTTTGGGCAGAAAAAAACCAGGGAGTTTTTTTATTGACCTCTGGTTTGAATTCCTCTGAATGAACAAGAATAGACTTTTGCTCAATTTCAGAGGCATTTAATATGGCTGAATATAAAATGATAAATACGATGATTCTTAGATGATTTAACATATCTATACTTAAATATTATAAATCACTTAGGTCAAAGTGGCAGATAGCAACCACATGACATAAGTTTTCAATTCCACCGTTTGGTTGATGATATGGTAAACTTTCTTCAGATACAAAATCAACTTCACGATTAAAAATTTGTTTTTGTTTTTCTAAAGAAAAAAAGGACTTCTCAATTCTGGCACAACGTTTTGTTACTTCAATTCCCGCTTTTCCACAACTTTTATCTCCATATGAAGTTGTTACTGATTCTCTGTGGGCTGACCATGCAAGCTCAGTAGTTAAAATGATAGTTGCAAGTAAAAAATAGTGTTTCATAAATATCCTTTAATTTATTGAAAGTCTAAAACTAGGCTTATATCATATTTATAAATTTTATTCTATGATAGGAGTAAAAATTCTAGACCCTGTAATAAATATAATTGATATTGATTAGCTGCTAAAATGAACTTGTGAATTTTTATTCAAGTTTTAATCATATTTTTCTTCAGATTTTTTCCTTAAGTATTGAGAGATGTCACTTCTAAAATTATTGTGTTCATAGAGTATTTCCATCATTGGACAGGGTGAATTTTTATCAAATACTTTGTTCCAAAAAGTTTTTGAACTTATATACTTAGGATTTGTTTCAATGATTTCTTTATAATTAGGTATAGACATTGGTTTATTTGGGGCAAATTTTTTGAGATAATTAGCGAAAATTTTATAACCCACATGATATTGAAGGGCATTCCAGAATACAAATTCTTGTAGGTGTCCATTTTCCATGCCTTCTTTCATAAGATTAAATCCAAATGAATATTGGTAGGAGGAAAGTTCTCTGTATTGATGAATATAATTTTTTAGTAATTTAAAGCTTGGAGTAAAGGATGGTATCTTAAAATTTGCCATTACATAGTTAAATACAGCGCGATAGCTAGGATTAATCATTCCCCTTGCAAGTAATCTTTGTAGCACAGGCTGGAGAAAAATATCAAAGCGTGTAGATTTCAAAGCATCAACTAATTCTGATTTTATTTCCTGTTCATTTCTTCCAGCACGGTTTTTTACCTCTGCTAAAAAAAAGGGAATGCTGCCATTGTCTGGTTCTTCTTGTTTAAGTGATTCGAATATATCAATGGATTTTTTTAAATCCAAAAAATGTTGATCGGTATTAGTTAATAGTCCTCCAAGAAGTAGGGCCAAATAAAATTGAAGTGGTTTGGCATTATAATCAAAGTAATCATGGGATTCCTTTGATGATTCTGCAGTTAATCCATGTGTTAAATTCAAAAAAACTTCATCATCTTCGTTTTTATAAATGGCGGCATCTGGCAATTCTAAAAGGATATTTTTTAGATTAGTTAAAGTTAATTTTTCTAGAGTATTATCTCGCATTAATCCACAAATATCATTTTCGCTTAATCGCTTTTTTATGTCCAGAATTGAGTGTTTAGTAGGTAGTATTTTGGTTGTCGAGAGTGAATCCTTTGATAAGATATTTGGATTATTTTTTAATTTTTTTTTGGAAGATATTATAGGTTGAATTTTTAATGTTGGGGAAAATGTATGCATTGAATTTATGGCGATAAAAAAAATCAAAACATGATAAATTTTCATATATATTATTTATAACATTTTTGAGAATTAAATACTTAGAATTCATTTATTTTTGTAGTTGATGAATAGAGGCAAGAATTTATATATTTTTTAATGTTGAAGTTTTAAGATAAAAAATTGTCACAAAATTCATTTTTTTATTTCAAAGACATATTCTATCTTTCTAATGGATGGTTATTAATTCAATCATTATTCCCCGAAGACAGGAACAAAGTCTTCATTTACTCCCCGCGCCTTTGGTGGAAATAATAAAATAGCAAATTTAAGAATTTTTTGCACCCAACATAATAAAAAAGCGGCGATGAATCTAATGGGGACACACATTATAAGTAAAAGGTCGCGTACTCTTCCCGCAAGAGTATAATCATCCTATATAAGTTTAAAAGAAATAATTTGCCACCACTTTTAAACCAGGTACAAATGTTTAAGTTACTGGATTTAAATTAGTCAGAACCTGTAGGCTTTTACATTTATAATTAAATTACTTAGGAAATATGATTAAATAGGAACAAATTCAAAAAAGGTTCCATCAAATCGAAGGAAGTGTTTTTCCTGAGCAGTAAATCCCATATTGTAATAGGCTTTTACACCCTCTTCCCAAGCGTCAACCACGTGACCATGGCCACAGATGACCACATCTATATTATTATTCCATAATTTTTCGATGATGTTTCGATAGGAATTAAAAGTTTTATCCCAATTGAAATTTCGTTGAGATCTTTTTGAATGATTTGCTAAGTGTTTGGCCACCATCGATATCGTATTGTATGTGACCAGATGGTTTGCGGCCAATTTAATAAGATTAGATCGAATAAATCCCTTATATTTTTGGTAGGATATATTATTAATATCTAATTCATCTCCGTGGGAGATATAGATTCTTTTATTTTGATAATTAAAAATGGCCTGGGCATCAAAAAGATGGAAATTGTTGAAATTTCTAAATTTCATTTGAAATAAATTTTCAATATGAAAATCATGATTACCTTGGAAGTAAAAAATTTCCTTTCCCGCTAGTAAATGTTTTAGAATTAAATTAAAAAAATCCTTATAAAGAATAAAATATTCCTGATGATTGCCAATCATTAAATCAAAAATATCTCCTATAAGAAATATTTGTTCAGCATTATTAGTTATTGAATGATTAAGAAAATCTAAAAGAAACTGATATCTATCATCCAAAATATTTATGACATGTAGGTCTGATAAAAAGACGGCAGATTTTTTTAATTGAAACATTCACCCATTATTTCATTAGGCCGATAATTTGTAATGCTTCAATACGTAATCATTTATAAAATTTTTATGATTTTCCGATATTTCCATAAATTTGAAACTGGCCTTATAACTTTTATAAAGTAACCCATTAGATGAATTAGATGGAATTTCAATAATGCCAATAAGTTTCATGGAGGACACGATACATTCTCCATCAACATAGGCCATGCAATGGAGAATTTGATCGGAAACTGGCACCAGTTCCTTTTCCTGAAGGCTTAAAATAATAGACATTCCTCCAGCAGATAAATCATGAATAGTTTTTTGAAAGCTTTTCATTTGTTGCACGTTGTGCTGGGTGAGGGTATTAAAAATGAGAATATTTTTGGGATTTTCATTTAAAAGTCGCATGTATTGCCTTCTTTCTTGGATAGCGATAAATTTGGGAAGTTCTATAACGAGTTCATTTCCATAAAAGGTTTTGATATTTGCTTGAAATAAAATATTTCCCTGCTCGATATAAAACTTTGAGGACTTTTCTCCAGTTATAACTTTTTTTATCGCCTCTTCTTGATCACCACTAACAATAAATAGTGCTTCATTTTGTTGCGACCTAACAATTTTTAGCTCAAGAACAGCAGACCATTTACGATCGAGTCCAAACTTCCAAATAACCACTGGCGTTTTTTTAGTACATATTTCCTTCAGTGTTTGGAGAATGCTTTCTTTGTAACTATTTTGAGCTAATTTTACATTTTGACTCATGGATTATTCCCCATTTTGTCACTGCCAATATCAAAATCTCTAACTCTTAGGATACTTATTGATTTTAGCAGTTTCATTTTTTGTAGCCCTGTTAAATCGCCAAAAAATTATTCCAAAAATGTAATATAAATTACATCAAGTCCAGTTGTGTTGTTAAAAACTGCCTTATTAAACTTTGAGTTAATAAGGCAGCCTCAACACTATCTGGGCTGGAATCAATTCTTTCGAGAAATTTGGTGAAAAAAATTCTTTTTTCGCCAATTTTTATATTCTCGAATTTCGTCATTAATTTATATGACGTTTTTACTATATATATACTCATCAAACATGATTGATGAAACCCATTCCCAGAAATTAACTAAGTCTCTGGTCTAACTCTGGTACTCGTCGATTCCAACGTGCAGGAGCACGTTTCTTCTCCTCGACCTTGTTATCCTTGCCAAACTTAATTTTTGGAAATGCTATAATTTGTTAGCTTATAAGTCTAAGAGCTGAGTTTCCAATTCCGTTTGCCTGAGCAAGAACGGATGTACCAGCGGCTTGCTTAATCGTTGAAGATGCTAGTTTTGCAGCTGATTCCGCCACATCCACATCCTCTATTCGCGATCTTGCAG
>Ga0247844_1001797_pt1 | contig 37491 bp, 23 predicted proteins | sample LaCtaG_FD_192421 | JGI IMG/M metagenome (GOLD analysis project Ga0247844, IMG submission 192421) | Freshwater microbial communities from meromictic Lake La Cruz, Castile-La Mancha, Spain - LaCruzMarch201714.5m_1 | ecosystem: Environmental > Aquatic > Freshwater > Lake | place: Spain: Castile-La... | reverse complement strand
CATGATTGATAATTTGTTCACAAAACACAACGAAATAAATCAAAATAAGACCGAAATGAAATTGAATCATTTTGGATCAATAAGATTGTTGAAAAAAATAGGGTGTTTTCTTTCTGACACTATATACCGAACTACAAGATATTGACATCATACAAGAGATGAAGGACACATTGATTAATCAAGACAGACTTTTTGTGATGAAAACAGATAAACATGCCAGTTGGATTAATCCCTATGGCGACGAGCATGTAGAATGGATGATGAATAACTTGTAAATGTTTAGAAATCAAGAATCATGATTTAAGAACCAAGAGTCAAGAACCAAGAGTCAAGAACCAAGAGTCAAGAACCAAGAGTCAAGATTAAATACGAGAAATAAAATAGATGAAAAAATAATATTTGTCAGATTAAGGTTCAATTGATTAAAACAACAAATCGGCTGAATTTCGTGATTGAAATTCAGCCGATTTGTTGTTTTATGATGATGTTTTGAAATAATCTAAGTTAAAGCAATCCAAACGCAAATCCTTCACTTTTCCAATAGTCGATGGCTTGTGGTAAAACACTTAGCACATTTTCTTTTGCTTTTATCGAATCGTGAAAAACCACAATTGAGCCGTTGCGAGAGTAGCGTTTCACTGTTTTCATAATGGTTGCAGGTGACAAATTACGGTTATAATCATGCGTAATCAAGTCCCACATAATGATTTGGTAATCCGATTCTAATGCTTTTTTTTGCTTGAAAGTAATGCGGCCATAAGGTGGACGGAAAAGTTTGCTGTCGATATATCCTGCTGCTTTTTGTACATTCGCCACATATTCTTCCAAAGAAACTTCGAAACCTTTCAGATGATTGAATGAGTGATTCCCAGTTTTGTGTCCACGTTTTAGTATCTCTGCGTAAGTTTCGGGATGTTTCATTACATTTTCGCCCACCGAAAAAAAAGTAGCTTTCACATTGTAAGTGTCCAGAATATCGAGAACTAAAGGCGTGACTTCCGGCACAGGTCCATCGTCGAAGGTGAGGTAAATCACCTTCTCCGATGGGTTTTTGCACCAAATTACATTTCCCCACAAGGGGCGTAGAAATCTTGGAAACTGAACGTTCATTTACATTTGTACTCTTTTGGAGTATTCCATGAAACTTGGTAAGTATTTGTCGGTAATCGTTTTTTGTTTGGCTTGGTCGCAAATGCGTAATACTTGGTTCAGCACTGCCAAATTGTGCCCAATACGGTTGCTCACACTGTTGCGTTGAACGGTATTCAAGTTCAAATACCATCTCAAATTTTCAACACAATCCTTGGCTACTGCATCCATAATGGCATTTCCTTGGTTGGCTTCACCTACTTTGTAGTAATAATCGGCCAACATGGTAGAAGTGTAATCGTGACGAACTGTGTTGCCTGGAATCACTTTGTTGCAATAATCCAACGCTTTTTTAGCCCTCACGGTATCGCCTTTTTGTACCAATGCACCAATCAATTGAGCAAACATCATACGGTGTGTGCGACACATGCGCAAGATATTCTCATCCAAATATACTTTTGGTTTTTCAATTCCGCCATATCTGAATTTTGTCATCATGTTGGTGTACATTTCATCCACATTCACACCTTGACCCTGACCTTTTACACCTACTGGTACTATTTGAAAAGCCATACCTGTAAGTTCAAAATGATCATTCAATCCCATATAATAGTCGTCGCCAACGGTTACGGCAAAGTAAATTGGGCGTTTCCAGTTATTGGTTTTCAGCATTTCAATAATCATCAATTCGCTTTTTGTCAATCGTCTATTGAGTGTGAAGTCAATTTGTGGGATGATTTCTGCTGCTCTGGTTATTGGCAGTGTGCCTGTTTTTATAACTTGCTGAGCATCTACTGGTAAATACAAATGATTGGTTGGAATGAAAGCTTCACCTTCTCTTTTTGTTTGCGGATCGTCGCTTAGTACAAAGTCAAAAGCAGATTTTACATCCAGTTGCGGAATCATCGAATCCACCCACATCACTTCATTTTTACCTGCAGCAAAGTCTTTTGCTTGCCATGATATTGGAAGTGGTTCCGATTTGTATGCACCGCGTTTCATTTGTCCAATGTACCAATCCGTTTGCAGGTAGCTGAGGTTACACACGCGCACATCGGTACGATTGCCTTCTACTTCCTGATTGTACCAAAGCGGGAAAGTATCATTATCGCCGTTTGAAAAAATAATGGCATTGGGTTTACAAGAAGCCAAATAATTCCCGCCAAAATCACGCGCTGTATATCTATCGCTGCGGTCGTGGTCGTCCCAGTTTTGTGTTGCCATAAGTGCTGGTACTCCCAAGCAACATATGGTTACAATAATAGCACTTGCCGTACGGGGCACATATTTGTCGATGGCTTTGATAATGCCCAACACGCCCAGTCCAATCCAAATAGCAAATGCGTAGAACGAACCCGAGTAGGCATAATCACGTTCACGCGGCTGGTAAGGCGTTTGATTGAGGTAAATTACAATGGCTATACCAGTAAGTAAAAATAACAATGCCGTTACCCAAAATCCTTCAAGACCTTTTTTGCCACCATAAATAAGGAAGAATATACCAAATAATCCGAGTATGAGCGGCAACATGAAATATACGTTGTGTCCTTTGTTATCCTTCAATTCGGATGGCAAATTTGTTTGGTCGCCCACTAACATATTGTCGATAAATCCGATGCCGGTAATCCAGTTTCCACGGTCAATTTCACCATAACTTTGAATGTCATTTTGGCGGCCACTAAAGTTCCACATAAAATAACGCCAGTACATAAAGTTCAATTGGTACGAGAAAAAGAAACGCATATTCTCGCCAAAAGTTGGTTTCACATCGCTTTTTTGTTGTCCGCAGTATTCATAATTTATTGTTTCACCCACTATATTTCCCCAAGTTTTATATGCCTCAATGTGCGAAGGAGTGGTGCTGTACATACGTGGGAAAAACATATCAAAACGTTCGTCCATCACGTAATCGGTTTTGTAACCCGTAATTACGTATTCGTCTTTTTCCGAAGGCGATGATTTTGCTTTTGGACTGTAAGATGGTGCACCTTTGGTTTGTTCCGGCACACACATATTGCCATCTACACGCAGTTTTACAGGTGCATTGTAGGCAGACCCCATCAACAAAGGACGGTCGCCATATTGCTCGCGATTTAAATAGTACTTCAACGAAAATACATTATCTGGTGAGTTTTGATCCATTGGCGGTTTGGCTGCCGAACGAATTACTATCGTAGCGTAGGATGAATATCCAATGAGCAACACCGATACCATTAATAATATGGTGTTGATCCATCGGGCATTAATATTTTCTCTCTTCCAATAAAAGAAGCCAGCCATGCCAGCAATGATAATGATGCCGAGGATAATGTGTGCTCCAAAGAATGGAATTCCAACTATAGTTATGGCCAAAATAAAAGAGATTACCATTCGCAGCGTGCTTTTATTCACGTACGATTCGTAAATGGCCCATGCCAAAATGGCGATAGTCAACAGAATATATATATACAAACCGGTGTTGTAGGCAAATCCCATTGTGTTGACAAACAACAACTCGAACCAACTTGCTACTTCCACAAAACCAGGAATAATGCCGTACAAAACAGCTCCCAAAATAACCAATGAAACCAGCAATGCGCTTATAACTCCTTTTGCCGAAGGCGTATAATTTTTGAAATAATAAACCAATACCAAAGCTGGAATGGCAAGCAAGTTGAGTAAGTGAACCCCAATGGAAAGTCCCATCAGGTAGGCGATAAGTATCAACCAACGGTCGGAACCGGGGCGGTCGGAAACATCTTCCCATTTGAGAATGAGCCAAACAACGATGGCAGTAAAGAACGATGAATAAGCATATACCTCACCTTCGACAGCCGAAAACCAGAAGGAATCTGAAAAAGTATATACCAATGCGCCTACAAATCCGGCACCTAAAATGGCAATAATACTGCCTGTTGAGTAATCTTCTTCAGTTTTGATAATTACTTTGCGGGCAATGTGTGTGATGGTCCAAAACAAAAACAGGATGGTAAATGCGCTCAATAATGCCGATAAACTATTCACCATTACGGCTACCATAGATGGGTCGGAAGCAAAAAGCGTGAACATTCTACCTGTCAACATAAAAAATGGCGCTCCCGGGGGATGACCTACATCCAATTTAAAAGCAGTTGAAATAAACTCCCCACAATCCCAAAAGCTGGCAGTGGGCTCCATGGTTAGCAAATACGTGGCGGCAGCAATAGCAAAAGCCACCCAACCTAAAATGTTGTTCAGTAATTTGAATCGTTTCATGTATGCAAAATAAATTGTTGATGTATAATAGTTAATTATTTTTTCAAAAAGTGTTCAAAGATACAAAGAATTTTCAGTTTGCTAGATTTGTAAATTTTATTTTAGATTAAATTAGAAGTTTCCAGCCCAAAGATTACATTATCAGTAGATTTTTAAAGATTTGGCGGCAGGTTTGATGCTGTTTTTGGGGTTGATTTATAAGAAGAAAATTAGTGATTGAAAAAATGGAAATATACTACAGTAAGTAAATGTTTGAATACATTACTATCAATTTAACTAACTCCAATTCATAAAATTGACTCAAAAATAAATATTTCAATCAAATTTGATTTCAAATCAGAACTTCCAATTCGTACAAATAAATTTCATATTCATCTCAATTTCTTTTATTTTGAAATGAAAAATGAAGAATTAGAAAGTAATCATTCTTTTTTCAAGTAATCCCATAATATTTAAGCCAACTTATATCCAAATATCTATCATCCAAAAGTATGACGTTAGTTGCCCCAATAGATATTTATCCCTATATTTGTGAAATTATTCCTCACTAATTGTCCATTTATGGAATCAATTTCCTCATTTGCCGAACTAACTGCTCACCTTACCAGCGTGAATTGCCGCAAGCGTTTGGCGGTGGCCAATGCCGTGGATTCTCACACTCTTGACGCGGTTTTGAGGGCGGTTGACTTGGGAATTGTAGAAGCTTTTCTGATTGGCGATGTGGCAGCCATCGAATCGCCACAACTTTTTGAGCACAATCCTTCACCGCACATTCACATTATTGATATTCCTGACGTATTGGAAGCTACATTGGAAGCGGTGCGCATGGTAAAATCGGGCGAAGCGGATATATTGATGAAAGGTTTGGTAAATACCGATGTGCTTTTAAGGGCTATTCTGGACAAGGAAAAAGGATTACTGCCCGCTGGTAATGTTTTGACATTTAATGCTGCTTTGGAAATCCCCACTTATCACAAATTGATTTTCTTCTCAGATCCCGTGGTGATTCCCTCGCCAAACTTGGTGCAACGCACGGCCATGATAAGATATGCAATTGCTTCGGCTTATAAATTTGGCATCAAAAAACCAAAAGTGGCATTGATTCATGCCACTGAAATTGCCAATCCGAAAATTCATTACATGCAGGATTATCTCGATATTATGCAAGAATGGCGCGATGGAATGTTTGGTGATGTGATAATGGATGGCCCGCTGGATATTTTTTTGGCTTTGGATACAGAACGTGGAAGTATTAAAAATGTGCCCACGCCGGTGCTGGGTGATGCTGATATTCTTATTTTTCCAAACTTTGAAAGTGCCAATTGCTTTTACAAAGGCGTATCCCTTTTTGCACATGCCGAAATGGCTGGATTGCTGCAAGGAACTGAAAAACCTGTGGTATTGACTTCTCGAAGCGAAAGTGTAGAGTCAAAGTTTTATAGTATTGCTATGGCTTGTGTGGTAAGTTAAAGCCCCCTAAATCCCCTTAGGGGGAGTTTAAGACCAAGTTTATTTTGTTTTTTCCTCAACGTTATTATATATCCACTCTTAAAAGTCCCCTTCGGCGGATTAGGGAGCTATTTTCTTCGCACAATGTTCCGCTGCTCCAGGCTCACCAAGTTCTTCTTTTATTTTTGCATATTCGTTCAACATCGTTTGGCGATATTCCTTGTCGTTCAGTATTTTATCTAATTCTACTACCACATTTTCAACGGTGAATAAATGAGCAATAAGTTCCTTTACCACTTCCTTTTGTGCTATTAAATTTACCAACGAAAAGAACTTTACTTTGAACAATACATCCTTGAATAAATTGACGACACGTCCAAAATAAATGTTGTAAACCACCACTTGAGGTGTTCCAATAATGGCTGTTTCCAATGTTGCCGTTCCCGAATTTACAATTGCCGCACGTGATTGCTGAAGCAGTTCGTAGGTTTGATCGAAAACAATGTGAACATCATTGTGTTTCAAAAATGAGTTGTAAAAATCGGTGTCAATTCCTGGTGCACCAGCTATTATGGTCTGATATTGCGGAAAACGTTTTGCCGCATCCAGCATTCGCGGCAGGCAAGCCGATATTTCTTGTTTCCTGCTTCCTGCCAATACAGCTATCATCGGTTTTTTCGATAATTTATTTATGGTGCAAAATTCGTCAAATGTTTGGTCTTGATTTGGTCGCAAGCAAACTGAATCTATGCTTGGATTGCCTACATATTCGACCTTGTAATTGTGCTTGGCGTAAAAAGCGGTTTCGAAAGGGAAGATGGTAAACATTCTATCCACGTAAAGCTTAATTTCCTTGATGCGGTATTCTTTCCAAGCCCAAAGTTTAGGCGAAATGTAGTAGTAGACTGGGATGTTGAGGGTTTCTTTTGCAAATCGAGCCATCCGAAGATTGAAACTCGGATAATCTACAAGTATCAATATGTCAGGTTTGAAATTCGTAATTGCCTGTTTGCAATCCGACATGTTTTTGAGAACGGTTCGTGCATTTTTCAACACGCCCCAAATACCCATAAACGCCATTTTTCGATAATGCTTAATCATTTTTCCGCCTTGTGCTTGCATCAAATCACCACCTAAAAAACAAAATTCAGCATTAGCATCCTTTTTTTTAAGTTCACGCATTAAATTTGACGCATGTAAATCTCCCGAAGCCTCTCCGGCAATAATAAAGTATTTCATGACCCCCAAGTCCGTCAGCTGACGGAGAATTAAGTTAGTGTTGATTATTTAATTATTTATGTATGAAAAAAACATGTCGAATTTACTTGCATAGTTCCCCTTTAGGGGCTAGGGGTAGTATTGTTGTAATCAATTTACCAACTTGTTCCAAATAATAAACATCCATTTCCTCAAGCACGTCAAATCGTTCACTGTCAATATCCAATACGCCAACCACATTTTGATGTTTGTCGAAAATAGGTATTACAATTTCTGAAACAGAAAGGCTACTGCAGGATATGTGTCCCGCAAATTCATTTATGTCAGGTACAAACTGACTTTTCTGCTCTTTCCATGCAGTGCCGCAAACACCTTTTCCGAAACCAATACGAGTACATGCAATTGGTCCTTGAAAAGGTCCGAGCACCAATTCTCCATTTTTTACCCAATAAAATCCAACCCACCACCAACCAAAAGTTTGGTGCAAAGCAGAAGATATATTTGCAAGATTTGCAGTTAAATCAGTTTCTCCTTTAATTAGTCCAGCCAACTGTGGCAGCAATAATTCGTAGTTTTCCTGTTTATTCGCCTTGTCGCTTATTGATAACTCTTCACTCATTAATTTTAAAATTTTGAAGTACAAAAATAGACTTTTTATTGAACTTTCCCAATCTATAATCTGTTTGAAATTAAAGTTTTAAGTAATGTAAATTGAAACAAACAATTATTGTGAAAACTATTTTTGAGAAATCGCACGATTCGTTTTGTTAATTAGATTTTTTTACTTTCCTTTGCAGTCCCAATATTTACTCAATAAAAATACATTTTTATTATTCCCAATAAATTAATTCATTTATAAAAAAACAAATATGAAAAAGAATCTTTTTAGAATGATTTCGTTAAGTATTTTGCTCTTTTTGGCAGGAAATGTTTTGTCGCAACAGGCTCCCGCACTTCCAATTGACCCAAAAGTACGTTTTGGAAAGTTGGACAATGGATTGACGTATTATATACGTGCCAATCAGCAACCTAAGCAGCGTGCCGAGTTTTTTATTGCCCAAAATGTAGGTGCAATTCTTGAAAATGATAACCAAAATGGCTTGGCGCACTTCTTGGAGCACATGGCTTTTAATGGAACTATGAATTATCCAGGCAAGGGAATAATTAATTATTTTGAAACAATTGGTGTGAAGTTTGGGGCAAATATCAATGCTTACACTTCATTGGACGAAACCGTTTATAATCTGTCGGATGTGCCCACCATGCGCGATGGCATTATTGATAGTGCATTGTTGGTTTTGCACGACTGGTCAAGCTTTATTTCGTTGGAAGGCAAAGAGATTGATTCTGAGCGTGGTGTGATTCGTGAAGAATGGCGCACTGGTGCAGGAGCTGATAGAAGAATGTGGAAAGAATCGAACAAATTGAAATATCCAGGGTCGCAATATTCAAAACGTGACGTGATTGGAGATACGGCCATTATAAATAATTTTAATCATCAAACGATACGCGATTTTTATAAAAAATGGTATCGTCCAGATTTACAGTCTATATTGATTGTAGGCGATGTGGATGTAGACAAAGTAGAAGCGAAAATTAAATCATTGTTTGCTGATATTTCCAAAAAGTCGAACGCAGGTGAACGACCTATTTATCCAATTCTTGATAATGCGGAACCCATTGTTTCTGTGGTAAAAGACCCAGAAGCACGCATGACACGGATAGATTTGGAGTATAAACATGAGGTTTTACCCATTGAAGTTAAGTTGTCAATTAACGGTTATTATTTAGGAGTTGCCAATTCGCTCATTTCTACCATGATTGGCAATCGTTTTGATGAAATTACGCAGCAAGCTGATGCGCCATTTGTGGCTGGATATGCTAATTATGGTGAATTGGTAAAATCCAAAGACGCTTTCCAAATGTTGGCTATTCCAAAAGAAGGGCTCGAGTTGGAAGGATTAAATGCTTTGTTATTAGAAGCTGAAAAAATCAAACGATTCGGTTTTACAAATTCTGAATTGGAACGTGCAAAAATTGGCTTTTTAAAACGAATAGAAACTGCTTACAAAGAACGCGAAAACCAAAAAAATCATGATTTGGTACGTGAATATGTCAGAAATTTCTTAACGCATGAGCCAATTCCAGGCATTGAATGGGAGTTTCAAACCACTCAGGCATTGGTTCCACAATTGACTTTGGCCATGATAAATGAAATGGCTAAGTCGTATGTGACGGATAGTAACTTGATAGTTTCAATTATGGCACCTGAAAAAGTAGCCGTAAAAATTCCGTCTAAAGAGCAAATTCTTGCAGCAGTTGCTGGTGCAAAAAAAGCTGAATTAACTGCCAAAGCAGAAGAGATTCTGAATAAACCATTGATTAAACAAACACCAAAAGCAGGTAAAATTGCAAAAGCTTCTGAAAATAAGGTACTTGGAACAACAGAATGGACCTTAACCAATGGAGTGAAAGTGATTATTAAACCTACCAAATTCAAGCAAGATGAAATTTTGATGTCTGCTTATAGTGACGGCGGACTTTCTAAAGTAACCAACGTAGCCGATTTACCTTCAGCCACATTGGCAGCAGCAATTATGAGTAATAATGGATTGGGAGAATATTCGCAAGTGGAATTGAATAAGATACTTACGGGTAAAATTGCTTCGGTTTCGCCAGCAATAGAAGGATATGAAGAAGGATTCTCAGGGAATTCCTCAGTTTCCGATTTTAAAACAATGTTGCAGTTGATTTATCTCCATTTTACTGCTGTACGTAAAGACGACAATGCCTTTAAAGCCATGATGAATATGTATCGTGCCAGTTTAGCAAACACTGCCACAGACCCACGAAAAGCATTTTCTGATAGCATTAGCATTACATTGACCAATCATAATAAGCGTACTTTATTGATAGATTTAAAAACTATGGATTTGGTTGATCAAGACAAAGCTTTGGCCATTTATAAAAATCGTTTTGCTACTCCAGCCGATTTTACATTTATCTTTGTAGGTAATATCGACCCTAAAAATGAAACCACTCAAAAGGCAATTTGTACTTACCTGGGAGGTTTGAAATCGAGTAAGGTGACTGAAAAATTCACCGATAATAATATAAGAACGCCAAAGGGCAAAATCGAAAATGAATTCAAAAAAGAGATGAAAGTAAAAAAGGCATCGAATTTTATTTTGTACAGTGCTTCAATGCCTTATAACATAATTAATCGGACTGCTTTAACTGCTATTGGAAGTATTTTGAACATTCGTTATTTGGAAAGTATTCGCGAAAAAGAAGGTGGCTCGTATGGAGTAGGCGTACGTGGTAGCATGAATAATACCCCTGTTGACGAGGCTACTTTGAAGATGCAATTTGACACTGACCCGTTGAAGCATGATAAGCTAATGGGAATTATTTACGCAGAAGTAGAAGAAATAGTAGCTAAAGGTCCACGGGTAGACGATTTGCAAAAAGTGAAAGAAAATATGCTTAAAAAATACACCGAAGACACCGAAGAAAATGGATGGTGGCAGAATGCCGTTGAACGTTATTATCACGACAAATTGAATTTAGTTGTCGATTATAAAGCTTCTGTGGAGGCTTTAACTCCACAATCTATTCAATCTACTTTGAAAAATATTGTTTCGCAAGGTAACGTAATAGAGGTTATAATGAAACCAGCTGAATAAATTTGTTGATTTGAATGATGAAGAGGAATATCCCATTTGGGATGTTCCTCTTTTTGAAATGTGGGTGATTGGTGAAAGTTAAGAATGTATTAATTCACTTGTCATTCATTTTTTGAAAATAATGCGTACTTTTGTGTGCTATAGAAATGAATTATGCAGTCTGAATTACTAATTACCGAAGACGGTTCTCACACACTTTTTGTGCCTTCGATTGACGAATGTTATCACTCCACACATGGAGCTGTGCAGGAATCACGACATATTTTTATTGAAGCAGCATTAAAACAATGTAACAAATCGGAAATTCGAGTTTTGGAAATAGGTTTCGGAACGGGTTTGAATGCATTTTTGACCATGGTGGAGGCGGAGCGAAGCGAAAAACAAGTTCATTTTACTTCACTCGAGAAATTTCCTGTATCAATTGATAAAGCGTTGTTGTTGAATTATCCTGAAGAAATTGATTCGGAAAAAAGAGTCGCATTTGAACTCATGCATACTTCGCCTTGGAATGTCGAAGTTCAAATTACTGCTGATTTTTCGCTGAAGAAAATCGAAACTGATTTCACGATATATAAATTCTCCGAGATGTACGATGTCATTTACTTCGATGCTTTTTCACCCGAAAAACAGCCTGAAATGTGGACGGAGGAACGTTTCAAAGCATTATTCTTACATTGCAATGAAGGAGCTGTATTGACTACCTATTGTGCAAAAGGAATGGTTCGTAGAGCCATGCAAACAGCCGGATTTGTTATAGAACGATTGGCTGGACCACCGGGGAAAAGGGAGATTTTAAGGAGTTTGAAGTCCCGATAGCTATCGGGATGAAGATTTGATTTACAACCACAAAGTGGTTAAATATGATTAACCATGTATGAAATGCATGGAAAAAATAACGCCGAAGGCAAATATCGCAAAGCAAATATGGAACATTTCAAAAAATATTACGCATTTTACATCCCCTACATTATATTTGTTATTTCGCTCATTGTGTTGATATTGACCAATGAAAAAGCTGATTTGCATCTTTGGCTTACTTCGTTTCATACACCAGACGCTGATGATTTTTTTAGAATTTACACCAATGTGGGTGGTTCTTTACCCTATTTTATAGCTGGGATTTTACTTTTTTATCGGTACCGATTGGCTGTTTTTGTACTTATAACCCAAATTGCCAGTAGTCTATTTTCAGTATTTGTAAAGCAAACTTGGAATGAACCACGCCCAATAAAGTATTTTGCCGATAATTACCCTAATATTCAACTTCATGAAGTTGCTGGCGTACATTTAAATTCTTATCATAGCTTTCCTTCTGGGCACACCATCACAGCATTTGCTTTTTTTATGGCACTTTCATTTTTCACCAAACGTTCATATCTGCACTTTTTATATTTCATATTGGCTGTTTTGGTAGGATATTCGCGAATTTATTTGTCCCAACATTTTGCGTTAGATGTTTTAGTAGGCTCCATTATAGGTGTTGCAGTATCTGTTTCATGGCAAAATTATTACAAAACTCTTCCACTCAAATGGGCAGATGGCTCATTACGAGATGTTTTTTCAAGAAAAAAGGGTTGAAAGCATTGTAAATCAAAATTAAAAAACTATCTTTGCACCCTCAAAATATAAACAAAATAATATGTATTTAACAGCTGAAATTAAGCAAGAAATCTTCGGGAAACACGGAAAGTCTAACACTGATACTGGCTCATCAGAAGGCCAAATAGCATTGTTTTCATACCGTATCAACCATTTAACTTCACATTTGAAGATAAACAAAAAAGATTATAGTACAGAACGCGCTCTTGTAATTTTGGTAGGAAAACGTCGTCGTCTTCTCAATTATTTGAAAGATACCGAAATTAATCGCTACCGTGCAATTATCAAAGAGTTGGGTATCAGAAAGTAAATCTGGCTTTCAAAAACTTTAAGAGGCGTTTCAAATTTAGTTTTGAAATGCCTCTTTTTAATTTAATAACCAATTAAGATTATAAAATAATTACCAATAGTACATTCATAATGGGTTCACTATATAACTTTGGAATTTATTTTTACAAACTCGGTATTTGGATTTTTTCGTTGTTCAATGAAAAGGCACGAAAACTACTGGTTGGACAAAACCAAGCATTTGCCATTTTGGAAGAAAAAATTATTCCGAATGCAAATTACGTTTGGTTTCATGCAGCATCGTTGGGCGAATTTGAACAAGGACGACCAGTAATAGAAAAATTGAAGCTTGAGCAACCTGATCGTAAAATATTGCTCACTTTCTTTTCGCCTTCGGGTTATGAGGTTCGGAAGAATTATGCAGGTGCTGATATAGTGTGCTACTTACCTTTAGATACGCCAAGCAATGCCAAGCGATTTGTGAAGTTGGTTAAACCTTCGAAAGCCATTTTTATAAAATACGAATTTTGGCCTAATTATTTGCTGGCACTACAAGCTGCAAAAGTGCCGGTTTTTTCTATTTCAGCTATTTTTCGTCCTCAGCAAGTGTTTTTTAAATGGTACGGAAAATGGTATCGCGATTTGTTGAGTACTTTCAAACATATTTTTGTTCAAGATTTAAGTTCGTTGCAATTACTTGCAGAATCTATTATTACAGACGTTTCAGTTGCCGGAGATACGCGTTTCGACCGTGTTTACGATTTGTTCCAACAGGCCAAACAATTACCGCTCATTGAAGAATTTTGTAAAGGAAAGCAAGTATTAGTTGCTGGCAGTACGTGGGGAAAGGATGAGGAATTGCTGGTACAATACCTCAATCTGCATCCAGACATAAAGCTGATATTGGTGCCTCACGAAATACACCAGGCACACATTACTGAAATTTCAAAACTACTGAATGGTAATTTTGTTCGGTATTCTGATGCTAACTCCGAAAACCTGAAAACAACAAATTGTCTGGTTGTGGATGTTATCGGTATCCTTTCGTCCATTTATCGATATGCTAACGTGGCGTACATAGGTGGAGGTTTTGGTGTTGGTATTCACAATACATTGGAAGCTGCTGTTTATGGTGTTCCAGTGGTATTTGGTCCAAATTTCCAGAAATTTCGTGAAGCACGTGATTTGATTTCCATTGGTGGAGCATTTTCGATATCAAATTTTGTAATCTTGGAAGCTCAAATTGATCAACTTTTTAAAAGCAATGAAGCTGGAAAAAAAGCAGGAGAATACGTGAAGAATAATACTGGCGCAACCGAACTTATTTGTAAAACATTAAACTCATAATCTGCACATTAGCAAATTATCCTATTATTACATTATCATATTGATTTTTTATGCAAAAGCCCTCTATTCCAAAAGGAACACGCGATTTTACGCCACATGAAATGGCCAATCGTAATTATATTTTCAACACCATAAAAGATGTTTTCCGTTTATACGGTTTTCAGCAAATTGAAACGCCTGCCATGGAAAACCTATCCACTTTGATGGGAAAATATGGCGAAGAAGGTGATAAATTGCTCTTCAAAATACTGAATTCCGGCGATTTTGTTTCTGGAGCGAATGATACTGAATTATTAGAGCGTAACAGTGCGAAGCTGACCAACAAGTTTTCTGAGAAAGGCTTGCGTTACGATCTTACCGTACCTTTTGCACGTTTCGTAGTGCAACATCAAAATGAAATCAGCTTTCCATTCAAACGATATCAAATTCAACCCGTTTGGCGTGCCGACCGTCCGCAAAAAGGGCGTTATCGTGAGTTTTACCAGTGCGATGTTGATGTGGTAGGAAGTGATTCATTGCTCAATGAGCTGGAATTGATTCAGATAGTTGACGATGTATATCGCCGCTTGAAAATTAATGTGTGTCTGAAAATCAACAACCGCAAAATTCTTTCGGGGATAGCGGAAATTATCGGAGAAGCTGAAAAAATTACCGACATTACAGTTGCCATTGATAAAATGGACAAGATTGGTTTGGATAAAGTAAATGAGGAAATTGCATCAAAAGGTATTTCTGATGAGGCTATAGCTAAACTGCAACCCATCTTGAAGCTTAGTGGAAGCAATTACGAGAAATTGAATCAACTGAAAACGGTTTTGGCAGATTCTGAAGTGGGAATGAAAGGCATTTCTGAATTAGAAACCATTTTCGGACTTTGCGAAACCATGAACGTGCAAACTCAAATTGAACTGGATTTGACTTTGGCACGCGGACTGAACTATTATACGGGAGCAATTTTCGAGGTGAAAGCTTTAGACGTAGAAATTGGAAGTATCACAGGTGGTGGACGTTACGATAATTTAACGGGCGTATTTGGATTAGAAGGCGTATCGGGCGTTGGAATTTCGTTTGGTGCCGATCGCATCTATGATGTCCTGAACCAATTGAAATTGTATCCGGAAACTTCGGTAGAGCAAACTAAAATACTATTTGTTAGCTTTGGAGATAAGGAGTTGTTGTACTGTTTGCCTTGGCTTAATACATTGCGCAGCAAAGGAATAAATTCAGAAATTTATCCTGAACCCGCCAAGATGAAAAAGCAAATGACTTATGCCGACAACAAGAAAATTCCGTTTGTGGCCATTGTTGGTGAAACAGAAATGAATGCAGACAAAGTGATGCTGAAAAATATGAGATCAGGTGAACAAGAATTGGTCTCGTTGGATGATTTGATTGAGAAAATGTGTTGAAATTCGTTTCGTGTTCCCAGTTAATTTCAAGTTAATTATTTAATAAATACCCCTAAAAGTCTAATCTTTTCGGGGTATTTTCTTAAATTGTGAATGGTCAAAGATAAAATAGTCAATTAAATAATTGCTTCCACGTAATAATACATCAAGAATCCAGCAACAATTAATTTTGATAGAGTACCTAGCAAAAATCCTACAAAAGCTCCGAACCCAGCTCGAATAGCATCAGCACTGGTTTTCCCTGCCATGATTTCTCCAATTACTGCTCCGACAAAGGGGCCAAGAATTATTCCCCACGGTCCAAAAAAAATGCCTACAATCATACCCAACATACTTCCCCAAATTCCAAATTTACTTCCACCAAATTTCTTAGTTCCCCAAATTGGAATAATATAATCTAAAAGTTGAACTACAATAACCGCTATGCCCCAGCCAATTAAAAACTGGGACGTGAACTCTACTTTTGCGCTAAGATGCAGAACAACAATACCAATAAAACTGAGTGGCACACCAGGAATTACTGGTATTATACAACCTAAAAAGCCAACTATCAAAAGTATTCCAGCCAAAACAATTAAGAAAATATCCATATTCGTTTTATTTAGTTTAAATCAAACAACCAAAAGTTTATTTGCAAATGTAATTCAAAAAATGGAGATAAGTACTGATTTAAAGGATTAAAATATAGTATTCTCTTTAATTGCTAAAGTTAAATGATAGAAGATATTTCACTTTTCACTTTCAAATGTGTTTATAATAAAACATGTTCTGTTTTTTTAGACCCTATAATTGACTTTTAAAATCATGAATTGACTATGGATGTACTTGATATATATAATCAAAGACCTTACAAAATAGGCATTGCTTTAAGTGGTGGAGGTATAAAAGGGTTGTGTCATGCGGGTGCGTTAAAAGCGCTTGAAGAACGTGGCATAAAGCCCCAAATTCTATCAGGTGTAAGTGCCGGTGCAGTGGTAGGTGCTTTATATGCAGATGGTTATTCACCCGACGAAATTGCCAAACTATTTGAAGATATTACGCTTAGAAGCATGACCAAAATGCATATTCCTGATGGTGGTTTTTTCAAAATGGATGTTTTTCAAGATTTTTTATTTAGAAAATTACGGGCGAAAACTTTTGAAGAATTGTCCATTCCGCTTCGGGTGGTTGCTACAGACCTCGACAAGGGACAAAGTGTTGTTTTTTCTTCTGGAAACTTGATTGACCCTTTAGTAGCTTCCTGTTGTCTTCCCGTGCTTTTTAGTCCCAAATCAATCGACGGAGTGCATTACGTTGATGGAGGTGTGCTCATGAATTTTCCGGTTTCAATTATTCGTTATGATTGTGAACAAGTTATTGGAATAAATGCCAGTGTTAAAGCGGCAGATGAATTTAAATTGAGTATTTTAAATGTTGCTTCACGGTCTTATGAGTTGATGTTTAAGGCCAATATTTTACATGATAAAGAATTGTGTGACTTGTTGATAGAACCTTTGGATATGGGTCGTTTCGCGACTTTTGATTCAGAGAAAGGACATGAAATTTTTGAGTTAGGTTATAAATCTACCAAAAAATTGCTTAAAGCTAAATTGGAGTAAAAAATAATTTAAAAATGAACAAAATCAAGTCTAATTGGTTTTAAAACAAGCCCGAATGGTTTTTTTTGACTACTTTTGTGGCGGAATAATAACAAATAAACACACTATCTATGTTTCCAGTATCAGATCGTTTGGCAGCTCTTTCTCCTTCGGAAACGCTTGCCATGTCTCAAAAAAGTAATGAGCTTAAAGCTCAAGGCTTTGACGTAATTAATCTAAGCGTGGGTGAACCCGATTTCAACACACCCGACCATATCAAAGAGGCTGCTAAACAGGCTGTTGATAATAATTTTTCTTTCTATTCTCCTGTTCCTGGTTATCCAGGCTTGCGTAATGCAATTTGCGCCAAGTTGAAAACGGAAAACGGATTGGACTATAAACCTGAACAAATTGTATGCTCAAACGGTGCTAAACAATCGGTTTGTAATGTGATTCTAGCTATTATTGGAAAAGGTGACGAGGTAATTATACCAGCTCCATATTGGGTTAGTTACCCAGAAATGGTGAAATTGGCAGACGGTACCACCGTGGTTGTTTCAGCTAGTATTGATCAAGATTTCAAGATCAATGCTACACAATTGGAAGCAGCTATCACACCAAAAACCAAAGCAATTATTCTTTGCTCTCCTTCAAATCCTACAGGAAGCGTTTATTCTAAAGCTGAATTGAAAGAATTGGCTGATGTTTTGGCAAAATATCCAAACATTATCATACTTTCTGACGAAATTTACGAGCACATCAATTATTTGGGTACGCACGAAAGTATTGCACAATTCGAAAATGTACGCGAACGTGTTGTTATTATCAATGGTGTATCCAAAGGTTATGCCATGACCGGATGGCGTATTGGCTGGATTGCTGCTCCAAAATGGATAGCATCTGCTTGTAATACATTGCAAGGTCAATATACTTCTGGTCCAAATTCTGTGGCTCAAAAAGCGGCTGAAGCTGCCTATACCGGTGACCAATCATGTGTTGAAACCATGCGTTTGGCATTTGATCGTCGAATGAAATTAGTTGTTGATTTAGCTCGTCAAATTCCTGGTTTGAAAGTAAATGAGCCACAAGGTGCTTTTTATATATTCCCAGATTGTAGTGCTTACATTGGAAAATCATTCAATGGAAAAGTAATCAAAGATTCTGGCGAATTATCTATGTATTTGTTGGAAGAAGGACACGTGGCTTGCGTTGGTGGTGGCTCATTTGGTGCTCCTGATTGCTTGCGTTTCTCTTATGCTACTTCCGATGAAAACTTGGTGAAAGCATTTGGTTGGGTGAAAGAAGCATTGGCAAAACTAAAGTAATTTTCTATTTCTTTATTTACCATATACTATAAAAGGACAAGGCGTTGAAAAATTATTTTCAACGCCTTTCTTATAAAATTACATCTTTAACTTCTCAGTTTTTCAAACCCTTCAAACCTCCATATCCCAAAGCCAGCATTAATAAAAGAATCCATCCATCACCTACAGGAATAGGATTTCCCATTTCACCACCTTCACCTGGATTTATATCATTTGAAGTCTTTTGAATGCCGTTTTCATTGATATTCATCGAAGATTCTATAGCACTTACATCAGTATTCACTGCCATAAATCCATGGTCAGATTTAACGATATTACTTGAACCCTGAATTGAAATTGAAGTTTTATTTCCATTCAGCGACGCCAATTGATTAATGGATTGTACAAGTTGGCTATTATCATTGATATTTGAATTGTTTTCAATCTTTTTGGAAGAATAATTTTCAACATGAAAATTTGAAATATAGTTGCTTGCACTACCATTGTTCTTGTTAAACGAAATGTCGTTTTTTCTATCTATGCTTACTTCGTAATTTGATATTATTTGTTCATCTTTACCACTATTTATTGAACCATTTGATACCATAAGATTTTTACGAAAACGATTGCTTGAACCCCCTTGATATTTTGGCATTTGAACAAAGTTAGTTGTATTTAAATTTTGCCTTTTTTCCAGAAAACCATATTTAATTTCACCTAAATAAACCGAACTTGAATCAGAATTAAATTTACTTGATGATTCTAAAGAATTATATAGCAAGACGAACGTAACTATGAAAACTCCTACAAAACCTCCGAATACGATATTGTTATTTCTTCTGATCATAGTGCTGATTTGTTAAGGATTACTTTTTCTGTAACTTCCATATTTTCAGTTTTTGCTTTAGCTACATAACAACCTTCAGTTAAATGCGTGACAATTGTGGATATACTCTGAGGTGAAATTGTTGTTTTTAGCACTATCCTTCCGTTTATATCATACAATGTAAGATGACAAATACTATCCCCAAAATTGTGTACAATCACCTTATTTTGAACTGTAAATAATTTTAGACCATTTCCATTTGTATTTACATTATCGGTAGCAATACCTGCGGAAGTCACAATTTTAAATCTTTTTTCCGGTGTTGCAGTTATTGCAGCAGTAAAGTTGTATTCTGTTCCCGTCTGACTTATGTCGATAGTTTTATTTTCCAGTAAATCAATTAAATACAAAGTCGAATAGGCACTTTCTAGATTTTGGTGCGTAAAAGTTAGCATGTAGTTTGTGTCTTCACCCGCCTGGAAAGCCAAATCTGTATTGTTAATGTCATTCACTGCATTCACCTGATAATTTCCATCTACTTCCAAAGCATAAATTTGCGGAGTTAGTGCTGTTCCCAGCAATTTACGTCCATCCCAGCCATTGTCAAAATTGTGCGTACAAATTGGGTCGGTGAAAACCCACATGCGGTCGGCAAACCTTGTTCCTTTTACATCAATAATCGTAAACACTTTGGTTATTGGACTAGTATTTGCATTTGGGGCACGTAAGATTGATGTGTTTTGCATAACTGAACTGTATGGAATTCCAAAACTGTGGTCGCCGGCAGCAACCATGTCTTTGACCACAAAGCCCTGCATTGAAGGAATTTGACGCGGTATTTGACCATCTCCAGCAGTTAGTTTTGGACACACTACATATTGTCCAGCATTGTTTCCTGGAGCAAAAGTGTTGCCATTTGTGCTCCAATCTGAAGCACTACCGGTATTAAACAAATATACAGAATTATCAGTTTGCGCACCAAAAGTAAGTAGCTTAATATCAATAGCAGCCGTATATGGATTTGCAAAAATATATTGTCCAGCATTGGTTGTACCATCTTTGGCATCCAAAGTGGTGGTGAAATCTCCATTTTCCAAAACTCCTGCGTAAGTAATTGTTTTGGCAGCTGCTTGCGCTACTTCATAACCAGTGAATGAGGTCAATGTAGATGCATTTTGTTGCAGTACCCAGGTCGAAGTAGGATGATTCCAACGTCTGATGTATGAGCCATTGAATGTACCAAAAGGAGTAGTGCTGCGAAGTGGGATGCCGAAATACTGCCATCTGTAATTGTTTGCGTTGGTGGTACTTCCCAATGAATTCACAATCGTTGCTTTATCATACATTTCCACCGTAGCCGAAACTGGAGCTTCCACTCCATTGTGAAAAATGAGCGAACCGTTAGCCACTGTACCATCTGTACTGGCTTTTACCACTATTCCCGAAGCGGAAGTATTGCTGATTGTTCCTTCTATATTCAGTAATTTTATAGTTGGAATAGTCAGTGTTTTACCCGAGTTGATTGTTAGTAAATGATTGACAATGAAATCGGTACTTAATGAAACTCCTGCTGTGTTGTTAATGGTTAAATCATATACTTTTGAATTTAGATAAGCGCTTTTATCTAATGTTTGAGCCAACGTTCCACCATAAGTTACATTGGGCGTATTGGTCATTGCATCCAGTTTGCCTGAAGTGGCAGTAACGCTATTCAAAAGATTCAAAGTGCCATTCAAAATCACATTGGCAGTATTATTTATAGACAAATCATAAACTGAAGTAAATGCTCCCGAAGGAATACTTTGCGCCGAACCTCCAGCAAATTCAACAGTTGAGCCACTTGTAGAAGCATCAATTTTTCCGGTACTCGTTTGACTAATTGCTCCTTTTATAGTCAGTTTGAACCCATTGGCAACCAAGTTATTTGCCGAAGCATTAGTTATATTCGTTACAGAATGGTCTGCATCCAATAAGCAATGATTATCAGGATTCGCAAAAAATAGGATATTACCATCAATGGCAGGCAAATCACCACCAGTCCAGTTGCCAGCCACATTCCATGCTGAACTCACAGTGCCCTTCCATGTGTTCGGACTTTCCCAAACACCCATTGTGGGAACGGTGTTTCGGGTGATAACACCATAATCGGACGAAAAACCAACAATCGAAATAGCTGGAAGATAAGCTCCCACTTTATAATCAGTCGCAATTGAGCTACCATCGCCAACAAAGGACGGAGTTGAGTTTAAACTATTCACATCCTGAGTAGTAGCCGTTTTCCAATTTGCAAGTGTTGATTTGTCTGTAGCTGTCATTGAACCCAACATACCACCTGTTCCACTCGCATAATAATCATTATAATTGCTTGTTAAATTGGTGTTTGCAGTTAATGATGCACCATAATGTAAACTTGCACCGGCTGTGGTAGAACGAACATTGGAAAATACATTATTCCTGTAATTTCGTGTGTTGCTTGCTGCTGCACTGTACAAACAGTACGATTTATTGGTAGCTCCCGAACCAACCGAGCCGCCAATATATACGGTATTAAAATACAAATTACAAGTTTGTGAAGCTGCACCGGTATCGTAAATTCCGTAAAGTGTAGTTTTGGAACTTCCACCCAAACTTACAATATTATTGGAATAAGTAGTAGCTCCAGAATTTATTCTTATCCCATAAATACTTGCAGCAGCAGAACTAACTCCAGTAACGGATAAACTGTGAATAAAATTACCCGAAACTACATTGGCACCAGTATTTCCCTGAAAATAAAGTCCAATTACATCACCTGTAAAGGATGTATGTGTGTTTTTTAGATTGTAAATATTGTTTCCAGTTATTGTTTTTGCAGCAGAAGTACTATTGAGAGAAATTCCAGTAATGGATGCAGTTGCACCAGTTCCAGCACTGTTCGCTATAGTTAAGTCGCGAACTAGGTTATTTGTAATTGTATTTGTTCCAGAAGCTGATGTGATACCACTAATAAGCCCATTTGCACTTGTATTTCTGTTGGTTAGGTTAGCTACTGAGTTAGCATTCATGGCAATTATTCCAGTACCTTGACTATAGATTCCATAAACAACTTGTCCACCATAAGTATTTGTACTAGTTGCCTCAATACTGTGTGCAGTTATTGTGCTACCGATTTGGTTATTGCTAATAGTTGTTGTTCCAGCGAAAGCAGATTTATGAATGCCGAAAAAATTTGTAATTGAAGTAGTAGCAGCATTCGAAGCTGTAATTGCTCCAATGATATTATTCTGACAATCAACCACTCCAGCGCTATTAATGTTTATGCCATTTACTTCACCAGAATTGACGTAAGAAGCTACAATTGAACCAGTGCTTGTTGCAGCACCAATCGTATTACCAGTTATCGTTCCAATATTCACATTGCCAGCCTCTACATGAATTCCTGTCCAGAAACCTCCATTGTCGCAAATCCACGAATAATTTCTGATAATGTTATTTTGTACGCTACTTGCTACAGCTGTACCTACATTCAGATAAATCCCATAAAATGGTCCATAACCAGTTGTTTTTGAATGAGTCCCTGCTGCCAGTTGCGCATTTCCACCAATATAGTTTCCTGTAATCACAAATCCGTTTCCCGCTGTATTATTGATATATATTGGAGAAAAATAGTAAGCACCACTTGGGGCAATACTTGTAGTTTCATAAAAACTATTACCTGTAATTGTCCAGCCAGTAGTATAATTTCCCAGATTGATTCCAATGCTATAGTAAGTCGTGGTCAAAAAATCAAAGATGTTATTGTTACTGATAGTGTTCTCACTATTTTCGAAACCGACACTTCCTGTTGAACAAATTGCATTTATTGGTCTACTTCCATTAGAAGAACATGTAATATTATTGTTGTCAATCAGATTTCCATCATTTCCAGTACTACCAGTCGATGTACTAAAGAAAAGTATTCCATCGTAATAAGTAGATGAACCTTTTACATTACAATACTTTACAATATTATTACTTGCATCATTGATAAAACGGATGGTGGAAGTGGCTGTTATATTTGTATTAGTAATAATCAAATCTTTAGTTGTTCCTGTAGCATTTACACGACCATCAATAGTCACATTATCTGCACCATTCAAGTCAATAAGTTCATTGAGACTGCCACTATTGGTTATGCTTAATCCTGTTTGCGTTGGATAAATATGAATGGTAGTGAAACTTGAAGCGCCAGTTCCACTAGCATTTAAAATTGCTGCAGCTGTTTCTGTTGTGCTCCCTGCAATTTTTATTTCCAAAGTACCTGTGTGTGTTCCAGCATTAATAGCATCGAAAGCACCTTTCAGTGTTGAATAACTGCTTTGATAGGTTCCTTTCCATACCTCCACATTTAAATTTACACTTCCACTGCAAGCCACATTTTTTGTAAATGCACTGGTTGCTGTCATCACAATGTTTTCTCCAGAATAATTAGCTTGTGATAATCCACTTTTCATCCGCACATAAATGGTGGTTGAAACCACCGTTCCACTTGATTGTGTAAGTGTTATTGGAGTAGAAATAAAACCAGAACCAGAGGTTATGGAAATTTCAAAATCGGTAGGAGGTGTAACCGTAATATTACTTGTTAGATTTGTTCCGCTCACCGTGTAAGATTGTTGTGTTGATGGACCAGCTCCATAAACATAATTGAAATTACTTAAAGAAGTGGCAGAACTTAAAATTGTAGGAATCACAGCCACAGCTCCACTACAACCCACATTTTTGGTAACAGTTCCAGTTGAAGTTACTGTTAGGTTTTCGGGAGTATATGTCGCAGTTGCCAAACCTGTTTTTAATCTTACATAAATGGTGGTTGTTGCCACAATGCCACCAGTTTGTGAGAGTGTTATCGGATTTGTTGCTGCAAAAGCACCTCCACTTGTAAGTGAAATTTCAAAATTAGTACTTGGTGTAACCACAAGATTCGCTATTAAGTTAGCTCCATTTACAGTGAATGTTTGTTCCAATGACGGCCCTGCACCTGGTGCATATTGAAATCCCGTCAAAGCAGAAGTTGAAGTTGTGATTAATGGAATTAAAGACTCATAAGCACCCATAATTGGAACTGAACCTGACCGAGAAATTGCTGCATAATCAGTAGTTATTCCAGTTCCAGTAACTGCCACCAATGAAGATGTCGCAATTTTATAATCGATATTAGTTGTACCTCCCGAATTGCTAAAAGTTGGATTGATGGCATTGCTGTTAGTTTCACCAGTTACGATTGGAACGGTTGTTTTATTTAATGCAGACCAATTACCTAAGACTCCAGCAGTACCTGAAGCATAGTAATCATTGTTGCTAACTTTAAATGTTGCACCAAGTGAAGTGTAATAATTTAGCCAAAGTCCATAATGCAAACTCGTTCCAGAAATAGTAGAACGTGTATTTGAAAAAATATTGTTCCTTATGTCATTTCCAAAACCATCATAATCACTATAAACACAATATGATTTATTTGTAGTTCCAGAAACTAAACTTCCACCAATATAAATCGTATTATAAATCATATTACAGTCTTGTACATAATTGCCAATGTCGTACATTCCATATATCGTTGTTTTGGTATTTCCACCTAAACTAATGATATTGTTGGAATACGTTGTTCCACCATTTCCGATTTTAATACCATAGATATTTGCTGTTGTTGAACTTGCACCAGTTACAAATAAATCATGAATGAAATTGCCAGAAACTACATTCCCTGTTGCACTGCCTTGAAAATATAGTCCTATAACATTACCCGCAAATGAAGCGTTGGAATTTGTTAAGTTGTAAATTGTATTTCCACTAACAGTCTTTTGTTTATTATGCCAGAGGTCAGTGATTTCAATTCCACAAATTGATGCGAGATTATCAGTATAAGGGTTAGCGTTGTTAATTGATAAATCATGAATAGTGTTGTTTGAAATAGTATTCGTTGCAACTATACTTGCATCTCCCGTCGAACATATCCCATTAATAATACTGTTAGATGATGGTGTGACATCATTCAGATTGGCAATGGTATTTCCGTTTATTATTATCGTTCCAGTTCCTAAATTATTTATTCCAATTATGTTTTGTGAATTTGATGAATTGCTGGTTGCATTAATGCTTAATGGTGTTGTAACACTACCAATTATATTATTATTAATAGTTGTAGTACCTGCCACGGCCGTTTTATTTATTCCGTAAATATTTGTTGTATAGCCACTTCCATTGCTAGTGCTGATAGCTCCAATGCTGTTGTTTTGACAATCTACAGTTCCAGTACCAGCAATATTTATTCCCGAAACAATAGCATTTTGTCCATTAGACAATATAATTGAACTTGTACCAGTAGTAGCGCCTATCGTATTCCCAGTAACTGTCCCAATATTAATATTTCCCCCTACAATGTTTATACCAGTCCAATCAGCACCATAATAATTAGTCCAGGTAATATTTTTAATAGTATTATTCTGAACATTACTTGTCGTTGAAGTTCCTGCATTCATATTTATTCCTGTAAAGCTTTGCGACGCATTTAAATAAACAGCTTTCGTCCAAGTTCCTCCACAAGAAGCAGAATTGCCACCAATGTAATTTCCACTAATGGCAATACCAGCAGAAGTAATATCAGAAACATTAATTCCAATAAAAGTAGTGTTGGAAGTAGGTGTAAAAGTTGTTGATTCATAAAGACTATTACCAGAAATAGTCCAAGTTAAGTTGTTGGCTGCAAGCTGTATTCCACTAGAAGCTGAAGTCTGATTCAAAAAATTATAAATATTATTATTGGAAATGATGTTTCCGCTATTTTCCATGCTTAATGTACCAGCCGAATAAATGGCATTGAGTGGTCGGTTGGCATCTGCGGAGTTGGTTATATTGTTAAGCGTGATGGTATTTCCATCGTTACCAGCGCCAGTACTGGCGGTGCTAAAAAATATAATTCCTGCGGCTGCATCGGTTGTAGAACCTTTGATAGTACAATTTTGAATGGTATTGGTTGTTGCGTCATTAATAAATCGAATGGTAGAAGTTCCAGTTGTAGAAGAAACTGTTGTATTGCCAATTGTGAGTGAATTTCCACCTGTATTTAATCCATCAATGGTCACATTATCAGCTCCGTTGAGGTTCATCAAAGGTGTACCACCAGTAGGAGAACCGCTAATCGTTATAGCTCCTACAGGTTGCAAGTTGATTGAAGTCCAGTTGGTAGAGTTATTTAAAGAAGTTGCACCCGTTTCGGTAGTGTTGGCACATATATATACAGTAACTGCTCCTGTATGTGCTGTACCTGTATTTAATGTGCTAAATAATTGTCCAGCGACTGTAAGTGTGGTATAAGCAGCTCCTGTAGACGCCGATCCACCAGCACTTTTTACAATTATATTACCAAAACTCCAAGAGTAATTTGAACCGGCATTGTTGTTGAGATTTAACGTACTCATATCATGCGCTCCTTGTCCATAAGAAGTTACGTCGGCATTTATTTGTGCCAATGTTTTATTGCTACTGTAAACATAATAACTAGTGGTAGCTGGCTGCCAAGGAATTACTGCCGTCCAACTTGTACCCGAACCAGTGGCTTGTACCAATGTAGAAGATGAATAACTATTTGTAGAATAGCGCACATATATATTTTCTGAAGCGTTTGGTGTACCCGAAGTTGTAATGCTAATATTTTCTGCACCAGCAGAACCAACTGATTGTGAAACGGAACTGAAAGTTATTGGATTATAAGTGGTTTCCAATAGTTGCATCACATTGTCGGCAACTGAATTGTTACTGACATTAAATGTATAATAATTCCCACCGGTAATGGCAGGTAATAAACCACTTGAACCACCACCTGAATTGTATTTTGCACCATTAGCATAAGAGGTGGGAATAAATGTGTTAGAAGATAATGTGTTAGGGCTGGTGTAAGGTCTCCAATTGGGAGTGTAATTTGTACTTTCAGCAGTGCCAGACGCAAATTCCCAATTGCGAGCACTCACTACAACAGAGGTTGTTGCCTGCAACCGATACTGCTTAAAACCACCTATCGTATTAAGATTGTATTTGACGTAAGAGCCATCAGAGATACTTGAACCAAGTACACCTGGTTGTGCCACAGTAATTTGACTAATTGCTAAAAACACAATGAATAATAAAAAAACTTTTGATTTTTTTAAAATGGAAGGATCGGAAAGAGCTAGAATCATCTTAATATTAAATTTAGTCCGTATCTCATTTGACTGTAATTATAATCGCATTTACGTGTTGTATTTTAATTATCCTATTGTAGTATATACTTCAATAGAATAAGTGTATTTATTATACAAAAGTACAATTATTATTTTGATAATAAGTAACGAGTACAAGATTGATGCTAATACATACTTCTTTAAAGGTTAAAATGTTTGAGTAAGTAAATTAGATAATTGTTTTCTGTGCTGTTAATTTGTTGGAATACAAACTTGTAGGATGAAAGGTTGCAGTGTTGGAACGGTTGGTTGAAGATTGATCCTTGTTGAAAATAATTTATATTTTCTAAAATATATATTTGAAATTTTATTCCAAAGTTAGGGTTTTTTCTTGTGTGTTCAGAAAAAAAACACTGTAAATCAGCTGTTAAATTGCGAGACATATAAAAGGCGTTGAAAAATTAATTTCCAACGCCTTTTCTTAAATCTAATAATCTAAATAATGAATGAATTCCAGAGCCTTTCAAAACTTCAAACCCTTCAAACCTCCATATCCCAAAGCCAGCATTAATAAAAGAATCCATCCATCACCTACAGGAATTGGTTCACCCATCTCACCACCAGTTCCTGGGTCAATAATATTAACCCCAGGATCCCCGGGATCGCCATCTCCATCAACTTTCTGCATACCGTTTTGAGTCATCGAAATAGAAGAATTTATAGCAGTTAAGTTTGTGCTCATTGTCAAAAAGCCATGACTAGATTTTACGTTCTCACTTGAACCTTGAATTATATTTATGGATTTTCCATTATTCAAAGCTGCCAACTGATTTATTGCAAGACTAAGCCCTGAATATCCATTGCTATTTGTATTGTTTTCCTTTCTTTGAGATGAATAATTTTGTGATTTTGAGGTTTCTAGATAATTACTAACACCATATGCAATACCTGAATTATTAACTGTGATATTGCTCTTATTGTCGATGTTAACGGTGTAGCTTTCTGTTATCTGTTTTTCCTTTTCAGTATTTTCTAAGTTATTTATTGTCGACGGTGCACTCCAATAGCTGCGCGAGATATTTCTATTGTAAGTAGGTAATCGCACATAATTTGAACTAAATGAATTTTGTCGTAATTCAACACTTGAAAACTTACTGTCGTAAATGTTTTCTGAGTCCGCATATACATTTTGTTGGTTTCCCCATTTTGTAGCATTGAGTAAAATATAAGCAATTCCAAAACCTACAATAAACCAGCCGAGTAAGAAATTAATGTTAGACTTGTTCATTTCGCCAATTTATTTAAGATTACTTTTTCTGTTACTTCCATACTTTCTGTTTTAGCCTTCACCACATAACAGCCTTCGGGTAAATTTGTGGGTATTGTTGTAATTCCAAATGGCGAAACCGTCGACTGTTGAACTATCCTACCATTTATGTCATACAAAGTTAAATTTCCAACTGTTGAACCAAAATTATGAACTATCAAGTTATTCTGAACTCCAAAAACACGAAGTCCGCTTTCTTTGAATTTTGCATTTTCTGTTGTTCCACCTGTGGCAGTTACAATTTTAAAGCGCTTAACGGGGGTGGCAGTAGATGTAACTGTGAAGTTGTATTCTGTACCGGTTGCACTGATATCTGTAGTCTTATTTTCCACTAAATCAACCAAGTATAACGCAGAATAAGCGTTTTCGATATTTTGGTGTGTAAATATTAAAGTGTAGTTTGTATCTTCGCCAGCCTGAAATGCCAAATCAGTATTGTTGATATCATTCACCGAATTTACCTGATAATTTCCATCTGCTTCCATAGCGTAAAGCTGCGGCGTAAAGGCCAAACCAAGTTCCTTTCGACCATCCCAGCCATTATCAAAAGCTTTTGTACAATTAGGATTAGTAAATAACCACATACGGTCAGCATAGCGTGTGCCTTTTACATCTATAATAGTAGCTGCAGACGTGTCTGCTTTCTTGGCTCTTTGTTTGGAAGTATTTGCTTGAATCACCGAATTGTAATTTATTCCAAAAGTGTGGTCGCCACCCACATTTGTATCCTTAATTAAAAATCCTCCCATGGATGGTATTTGACCTGGAATAAGACCCGTGCCAGCAGTGTTTTTTGGACAAACAATGTATTGACCTGGCAACACACTTGTACTATCACCATAAGTTCCACCGTTTGTTGCCAATTCGGCACTACTACCAGTGTTAAATAAATAAACTGCATTATCAATTTGAGCACCATAAGTTATATCAAAAATTCTAATTGCTGCGGTATAAGGATTTGCAAAAAGGTATTGTCCAGCAATGGTGGTTCCAACTTTAACATCCAATGTAGTTGAATAGTTTCCATTTTCCAAAATCCCAGTATACGTAATCGTTTTTGTTGCTGGTTGTGCAATTTCATATCCTTTGAATGAGGACATTACCGAATCGTTTTTTAATAGTTGCCATGCGGCAGTCGGATGATTCCAACGGCGAATGTATGAGCCATTTAATGTGCCAAGTGGAGTCATGCTTTTAACCGGGATTCCAAAATACTGCCAATGATAATTGGAAGCGTTAGTTGTACTTCCCAGTGGGTTTACTATGGTAGCTTTGTCGAACATTTCTACTGTTGCATAAACAGGATTGTCCACCGTATTGTGGAAAATGAGTGACCCATTAACTGCACCGCTACTTGCCTGAATATAAATGCGACCTGCATTACCGTCGGTTGTGATGGAGTTGGTGACAGTTAATCTCCTTGTGGTTGGGATAGTGATTTTCTTTATACTCTGGTTAATCACGTTGGCAACTGTGTAATTACCATCCAACACACAATCATTGCTAGGTGATACAGCAAAAACTATGTTATCAGTACTGATTGGAACAGTACCTTTCGACCAATTTGCAGTATTGTTATAAACTGAGCTATTTGCACCTGTCCACAAGTTAATATCACGTTCCCAAGCTCCCATTGTAGGAACAGTTACTGAACGGCTCACACTATTATAATCATTTCCAACTCCAACTCCTGCAATACCTGTTAAACCACACAAACTTTTATAATCTGTAGCAGTAGTACTACCAGGGCTAACAAGCAATGGCGGTGTGCTGTAACTGAGTCCATCCTGAGCAGTAGCAGTTTTCCATAGTGCCAATGTAGATTTATCCACTGTTGCTAAACTACCCAAAATGCCACCAGTTCCCGATACGTAATAATCGTTGTAGTTGCTCGTCAAATTGGTATTGGCACTTAATGAAACCGCATAATGCAAACTTGAGCCACCTGTGGTTGAACGTGTATTGCTGAAAATATTATTTCTAAAATTGCGTGTGTTGGTAGATGCTGCGCTATACAAACAATAAGTTTTATTAGCACCCGAAGCCACAGTTCCGCCAATATTTATGGTATTGAAATATAAGTTGGAGTCATAAGTAGCAGCACCCGTATCATAAAATCCATATTGTGAAATGTTGGAGGATCCACCCAAATTGATAATATTATTGGAATAAGTAGCAGCACCTGTTTCTACCCTGATACCATAAATAGTACCAGTTGAACTATTTGGAATAGTTAAACTGTGAATAAAGTTGGCATTGGTCACATTGGCACCTATTCCTGCATTGTAGTTTAAAGCTACAATTTTGGCATCAGCCACAGTTGCACCAGTGGCAGACAATCCGTAAATGGTATTGTTGGAACAAATATTTGCACCAGAACCACCAGTAAAGAAAATACCTGATACATATCCTGCATAAGTTGCATAAGTATTTGATAAATTATAAACTGTATTGTTGGTGACTGTTGATAAAGATAATGTGCTAGATGTCAAAACAATGCCTGAAACAGGTGCATTTAGTGAAGTATTGGCATTAGCTATGGTTAAATCATGTATAGTATTTCCCGAAATAATTAATTTTGCATTTACATCATTATATATCCCATTTACTACTCCTTCAGTAGTTCCAGTTGTATTTGTTGTACCATTTCTCAAATTAGCAATAGTATTATTGCTGATCGTTAATCCTGTGGATGCAACTCCATGATTCCAAATTGCTTGTACATTTTGTGCACCCGATGTACTTGCTGAAGTGGCATTTATGCTGTTGGAAGTTATGCTTCCAATTGAATTGTTACTTATAGTTCCACTTGCATTGGTATTATCTCTAAAAATACCTGCAAAAGCAGTTGACCTTGCAGCATCGTTATTGGCTACAGTTATTGCACCAATATTATTAGATTCACATGTAATGGCGCCTGTTCCAGAAATCCAAATACCAGTAAAACCACTCAAAGATGCGCCATTGGTTAAGGTAATACTTCCCGTTCCAGAAGTTTCACCAATTAAATTCGGATGACCTGAAGACCCAACAGTTATATCTCCTGCAAAAGCATAAATTCCTAAAAAGTAGGCATAATTACACAAAGTATAATATGGACTTAGTGGGTCAAATCCCAAATTGCTCCAGATAAAACCTTTAATCGTATTGTCCTGCACAATGCTTGGAGAGCCTGTTCCCACATTAAGTTTTATTCCTCTAAATGCATTGATATATTCATTTGTTTTTGTCCAATAACCACTACAATTTGCAGCACTTCCGCCAATATAATTACCAGAGACATTAAAACCAGTCGCCGTACTGTTAATGTTGATAGCAGTGTATTCGACTATAGTTCCTGATACAAAAGGTGCAAAACTTGCCGTTTCATAAAAACTATTCCCCGAAATTGTACTTGCAGCAGTACTTGTGTTTAAATATATACCATAAGAACTTGCTGCACTGTTGAAGAAATTATAAATATTATTATTACTAATAGTTACCGTATTAGCTGCACCCCCAGAATAAATAACATTGATTGGACGATAGGGATATGAGCAAGTAATATTGTTATTGTCAATAATATTGCCTGTATTTGCTGCGGTAGCGCTTAAGAAAATTACACCGCCTGCTGCATCCGTGCTCGAACCCTTTATTTTACAGAATTTTAAAGTGTTAGAAAGTGCACCATCGTATAATCGAATGGTGGAAGTTCCTGCGGTTGAGGTAGGACTGTCGTTTGAAATTGTTAAGGTTGAGTCATTGTATAAACCTGTTTCATTTACTCGTCCATCAATGGTTACATTATCAGCACCGTTGAGATCAATAAGTGGTGCAGCAAGGGTTCCGTAAATAGTAAGTCCAGTAACTGTTGGATAGATTTTTAAAGTAGTCCATGCATTTGTTGCCTGGCCAGTAAGTACTGCGGAAGCTGTTTCAGAAGTAGAACCTGCAATAGTAATTATTATATTGTTTCCAGATTGGTTTGTGTTTGAATTTATGGCATCAAATGCTGCCTTTAATGTTGTGTAAGAGCCATTAGCACCTGTTGACCCAGAAATATTAACAGGCGATGGAACTATTTCGCCAGTTGGCAATATCATTGCAGTTCCAGTATAACCCGAAAAAGATATTTTAGAAAGTTGAGATGCAGTAAGTCCTGAGGCTGTTGTTCCTACATATAATTTTCCAGCTGTACCAGATGTTCTAGCAGTACCAGTCCAACCAGTAATAGTAATATTTCCTGAACCCCATGTTAATGCATTACTTGCCGCAAATTTTAAAGAATGTACATTTGAACCTAGAGCGATGGTAGAAGAAGAATTATTTAGTTGAAGTGTAGACGAGTTAGTTAATATTGTGTTTGTAGCTATATTTGTTGTACTTAATGTTCCACCATCTAATACTACCTGTGATGAATAAGAGGCAGAAGTTGAACTTGGATTAAACCTTAAATTACCGCTAGTAATAGTAGTTGCACCTGTAAAAGTGGAATTTCCTTTTAAGACTACTGTCGCTCCAGCTAGTAGTTGTAGTGTTGCTCCTGATCCATTTTTCTCATAAATGATTCCATCTATCGTTAGTGTCTGTGCTCCATATACTTTTAGATTGCGTGCAATAGTGGTATTATCCATAGAAATTTTATCGCATGAAACGAGAATTCCCCCTGTGCCTACTGGATTTATTTCTAGGTCATATCCAATTCTGTTACCAATTTCCCTACTACCAGAAACAGCACTGCTTGGACTTAATTCTAATAAGCTACCATCACTATAATTCTCAAATTTAAATGCATAGGTATTATCTCCGTAAAGTTTAATTCCGCCAGCACCATTTTTTGTTATAAACCAATTGAAGTATGAGCCCGCACCATAATTTGAATATACCCAATGTTTAATACCACTTGTGTTATCAAAATATAAATTATCACCAGATGCAGGATGAGATGAACCTGCCCACCAATTTCCATTGTCATCTATATTATCAGATGCTCCATTACCTTTCCAAAAAAAGTCCGTAGCATTTGCCAAACCACTAAAAACCACTAAAATAAAAGCCAGAAATATAGATCGAAGGAGGGAAGTAGACATAGAGAGGAGATTTTTTTTAAAACTGTACTAAATTGAAGAAATATTAAACGAATAGGCTTTATCAGGGAAAGCCAAACCAGAAATTTAAACCAAATAAAATGTTATTGAAATTGCAATTTTAAAATTTAACGAACGAAGACAGAAGAATTGAATTAAATTTTATTCTTTCACGATTTTTAAAATCGTGTTTGGTACTAATTGACATAAAATTAACGACTGAATATATTTTCTCTGACGAAATTTATTTTATGTAGTGATTACAAAAAGCAAAGATACAGAAATAATTGAAAAAAATGAATCACCAATATATTATTAAGAATCAAGTAAATACGGAGTTTACTTAATTCCGGTTTGGCCAAGGATTAATTCAATTATTAGTTTTGGGTAATTGGTATAATATCAGCATATTATATTTTGTGCTTTCGGTAATTTAAGTTGAATTATTCAACACATATTTTGATTTTTTATCTTTAAATCTACATTTGCCACTTCTTAAATTCTCGATTTTCTAACTATTCTTATTTATAAATGAATAGTTTGGTGTGTTTTTAGATTGAAAATTGCAATTCTGCTGATTTCTGAGTTTAAGGTTTATGTGTAGAATGATTTTTCCATATTCGATTCTTAAACATACCTATTTAGGGTTTTTTGCTATATTGTGTTGTATTTGTTCACAAAACAAAATATCGAACCAACTACGTAGGCTTTCGTAGATGGTTCGATATTTTTTCGAGTTTAACTTGAGTAAGTTATAACTAAATGTAGATTTACAAATTCAAAAAAAACAATCCTCATCACTCGGTGATATCCAATTGAATCTCTTGTAGATTTAAGTCTATATTTTAGCACCCAAATTATGTTTGTCTTGTCGTAAAAAGTTGTCATAGTAACTTGTTAATAATCTAACGATTATGTATAACAAACCACTAACCATGAGCGAGACAAGGACGTATCCAAAAATAATAATTGCATTCATGTTGTGGAATTTTAAATAATTTTTTTGTGACGAAATTAATCTTTTAATGTTTTGCATTTTACTGCTTTACCTTTCACATGTCTGAAGTAAAAATAGAGCTATTTACTCAGAAATTCAATAGAACAAACCCTATTTAATGACGGAGTAAACTATATTAAAAGCTAAGTATAAAGGATGATTTGGTAATATTTTAAAAGTTAAGCTGTAACAATTTCAAACCAGCCAGTTTAATTATAAGTATTTTACATTCGTCTTTATTTGATGCTTAAATACTTATTTTGAAGTATCCAGTTTTTAATTTCAGGTTTGTTCAGCTGTTGTGTACACCCTAAATCGTTTGTTTAGAACCGAAATCTGTCTGTCCAGAATTCAACAAAATAAATTATCTTTGCAATTGATTTAAAAAATTGAAAAAATGAAAACAGCAAAATTCAATAACGGTGATAAAATATCCATGTTGGGACTTGGTACATGGCTTTCCAAAGGAAACGAAGTGTATGATGCTGTAATAGAGGCTATTCGCATAGGTTATCGACATATTGATTGTGCTTATATTTATAGAAATGAGAAGGAAATTGGGCGTGCATTGAAAGATGCAATGACAGCTGGGTTAGTGAAGCGTGAAGATTTATTTATCACTTCCAAACTTTGGAACAGCGACCATGAGCCTGATAGGGTTGAAGTGGCCGTACGTAAATCGCTGCGTGATTTGCAATTGGATTATCTTGATTTATACCTGATTCATTGGCCGATAGCTTTTAAAACGAAGCACGAAATGGCCAATGATGTTTCTGATTTAGTTTCGTTGGATGAAATTCCACTTCATGTCACTTGGCAAGCAATGGAAAGGCTACAACTCAAAGGTTTGACAAAACACATTGGCGTTTCAAATTTCAATATTCCAAAGCTTAAATTATTGATTGATAGAGCTGTAGTGCTGCCAGAAGTAAATCAGGTGGAACTTCATCCTTATTTTCAGCAACACGAATTGGTTCAGTTTTGCAAATTAAACGGAATATTAGTAACAGCATTTTCACCATTGGGGAGTCGGCACTTAATGAATACTGAAGCGGGATTAACTTAAGAAAAAAAGATTCTAGAAATTGCTGAAAAACATAGTTGTACACCTGCACAAGTGCTGCTTGCATGGGGAATGCAACGAGGTACAATTGTAATACCAAAATCTATTCATTTTGAACGGATTAAAGAGAATTTTGAATCAATAAATATACTTCTGAATTCAACTGAAATGGTTGAAATAGAATCTTTGGAAAGAAATTTACGTATAGCCAAAGGAGCATATTGTGTAATGCCAAATGGCTGTTATACCTTGAAAAGTATTTGGGAAGAATAATAAATTGAAAATTAAATGTTACATAAAAAAGTAAATCATGAAAAAAATAATTTCTACACCTAATGCGCCAGCTGCAATTGGACCTTATAGCCAGGCAGTTGAAGTAAATGGAACTTTGTATTTGTCGGGCCAGCTGCCTATTAACCCAGCTTCGGGAACAATAGAAGCTACCGATATTGAAGGACAGACCAAACAAGTTTTAGCGAATATTGCTGAAGTATTAGTAGCTGCTGGATATCAATATTCTGACGTTGTGAAATCGACTGTTTTTATGTCCGATTTGGCTAATTTTGCAGGTATGAATGCTGAATACCAGAAGGTATATGAAACCGAAAGTCCTGCTCGATCCACTTTTGCAGTAAAGGGTTTACCAATGGGAGCGTTGGTGGAAATTGAAACTATTGCAGTGAAGTAAATTGTAGATTGTAGTTGGTAGCTTGTAACAAATTACCAACTACAATCTACAAACGTACTGCTACCTCATCCCACGTAACAATTCCCCAATATCCATGCGTTTTTTTCCTGCAACTTGTACTGATTTCAGGTGAATAAAACCATCTGTCAAGGCAATTTTTGCAACTCTTTTACCATCTGTAATCACTGTTCCTGCAGCGATATCGTGTGGAGCTATCTCTTTTTCAGTTTCATATATCTTTGTTGCCATCATCTCAGGCTGATTTGGGAAATTAATTTCTGCCCAGGCTGTAGGGTGGGGGGAAAGTCCGCGAACAAAGTTATGAACCTGCTCCACATTCCACGAGAAATCAATTTTGCAAGTTTCTTTAAATATCTTGGGAGCAGATTTCAAGACCAAATTGTCACTTATAAATTGTGATTGATCTATGGCATCAGTTTTTCCTTCTTGCAATAATTCCACGGTTTTTTTTACAAGTTTAGCACCCATTATCATTAATCTATCATGCACACTGCCAGCATTTTCGTTTTCTGAAATTGACAGTTTTTCCTGTAAAATTATTTTTCCAGTATCAATTTCGTGAGTCAAGAAAAAAGTAGTAGCACCGGTTTCTTTTTCTCCATTTATAATTGCCCAATTGATAGGTGCTGCTCCACGGTATTGAGGTAGTAATGAGGCATGTAGATTGAATGTTCCATTTCGAGGCATATTCCAAACCACTTCAGGCAACATCCGGAATGCAACAACTATTTGTAAATCGGCATTCAAACTACGTAATTCATCCAAGAAATTTTCATCTTTCAGCTTTTCTGGTTGTAAAAGTTTGAGATTTCGTTCTAAAGCAAATTCTTTTACTGGAGAAAATTGAATTTTATGACCCCTTCCTGCAGGTTTATCGGGCATTGTGACAACTCCCACCACTTCAAAGTTATTCTCAACCAGTATTTTGAGGCTTTCAACTGCAAAATCAGGAGTGCCCATAAAAATTATTCGCATTGTTTTATTGATAATTAGATGATTGTATTTGAAGTCGTCTTGACTTTTTTAGGAGTTTAAACAATATTTAAAAGAAGGGAACGTTTTGTATGCGACAAAACAACAATAACATTCCCTTCATGGTGTACCAAGTACTTGACAAAGATACAATAAG
>Ga0247844_1001796_pt1 | contig 37492 bp, 29 predicted proteins | sample LaCtaG_FD_192421 | JGI IMG/M metagenome (GOLD analysis project Ga0247844, IMG submission 192421) | Freshwater microbial communities from meromictic Lake La Cruz, Castile-La Mancha, Spain - LaCruzMarch201714.5m_1 | ecosystem: Environmental > Aquatic > Freshwater > Lake | place: Spain: Castile-La... | reverse complement strand
AGAACTGCGGCAAAATTAAATTTGAAGATTTCTCCTCTAGAAAAGAGGATTTGTTAGCATGGTTCTATAGCGTATTTTGGGAAACATCTGATATAAAAAAATTCAAGAACATGATAATCGCGTTTTACATGTCATCATTTCTAAAGAGCATGTGAATGAAATAAAGGTTATTAGCGTTTATTTTGACAGAGCAATGCGGAGAAAATTATGAAATTATCTTATGATCAGGAAGCCGATGCTATTTATTTAAAGTTAGATGAAAATATTGAAGTCCATGAAAGCGAAGAAATTAAAGATGGAATTATTTTAGATTATGATAAAGATGGAAATGTTGTTGGAATTGAGTTACTTGGCGCCAAAGGACGAGTGCGTCCTGAACAATTAAAACAAGTCTTAGTTGATCTGGCATCTTAAATATCATTTGCACATAAGGCAGTAGATCATATTGAAGAATCTTTCCTTTGCCTAGATTGTGGTAACCACCGTAGACGTGTCAAACGACAATTAGAATTACTCAGTACATCCTGAGCCATTTTTAAAATTTAAAATCCAATAAAAGTTCGGTGAATTAAAAAAACTCTTGATCTTCTTACTCTAACAGCGTTATATGATTCACAAAGTTTATTGTTCATTTTTTATTGTGATGAAGGAATTTCCATGAAAGACATCCCTGAAAAAAGTGTTGAGCGTTTTTGTAAGTACCGCCAAATTCTTTTGAATATTTTAGATTCTGGAAAAGAGTATATCTTCTCACATGAACTTGCGGCCATTTTGGATTCGTCGCCAGCGCAAGTACGTCGCGATTTAATGATGCTTAATATTATGGGGACTCCTCAGCGCGGTTACAATATCCGACAGTTTTTAAAGGACATTTCTGATGTTGTAGATACGAAAGAAGGGCAGCTTGCTTGTTTGGTGGGAGTTGGAAAACTTGGGCAGGCCATTTTAACTTATTTTTCAAAACGTAGGCCTAATCTTTCTATTGTGGCCGGTTTTGATAACGATGCTCAAAAAATAGGGAAGCACCATGGGGAGTGTTCTATTTATTCAATCGATAAACTTGAGCAAATTATTCGAGAAAAAAATATTACAGTGGGGATGGTGACTGTTCCGGCCAGTCATGCGCAAAGTACTGTCGATGTGCTTGTCAGTTGTGGGGTGAAAGGAATTGTTAATTTTGCACCAACTCATCTTCGTGTTCCGAAAGGTGTTTTTTTAGAAAATTTAGATATTACTCTTTCAGTTGAAAAGACGGCCTATTTTGCTAAATTTTATTCTGACAATAAGTAAGATACCGAACCCGCTTCACTTTTCAAGTGAAGCTAGGAGGCATACACGAGGCAATTTAAGTTTTCCTTACTGGAAAACTTAAATGCGTTCAGTATAATAACAAATCCTGACAGTAAAAAATCATAAGCCTAACAAATTCTAACATTACCATTTTTAATTATTCAGATGAATTCATAGTGATTATTCTTTAAGAACCGTTTAAGAGGATTTTTTTTTCAAAGGAATGAATTATGAAATCACTTTTTGCCCTTGCCCTAATTGGGATGTCGTCTTTTGCATTTTCTTATGACAGTTATCTTGTGAAATTTAAAAATGCGAGCGAGCAAGAAAACTTTTTTTCCAAAAAAGAGTTGGGAATGCGTGCACAGGACCTAAAAATTTCTGAGACTTCTTTAGCACTTATTTATAAAGATGATAAATCGACCGATGAATTATTTGTGAAGCGCTTAAAAAAAATTCCTGGCGTCGTTTTAGTTGAACCCAATTATAAGCTTCATGCTTTAGGTGTCACTATGCCGACAGATCCGAAGTACTCTTCACAGTGGGGGCTTAATGGAAAAGAAAGTGTGAATGCGCCTATGGCCTGGGAAATTACGAAGGGAGGCCGCCAAGTTAAAATTGCTGTGATTGATACAGGGATTGATTACAATCATCCTGATTTAAAAGATCAAATGTGGGTTAATGAGGCCGAAAAAAATGGTGTTGCTGGAGTCGATGATGATGGCAATGGTTATATCGACGATGTCTATGGTTACGATTTCGTCAATAGTGATTCAGATCCGATGGATGATAACAAGCATGGGACACATTGTGCAGGAATCATTGGAGCAAGTCATAATTCAATTGGCGTTGCTGGGGTGATGAAAGATGTTCAGTTGATCGCCTTGAAATTTTTAAGCCGAACGGGGTCAGGAGATAATGCCGGAGCTATTTTGGCCATTGATTACGCGATAAAAATGGGTGCCAATATTTTATCAAATTCATGGGGCGGGGGTGCTGATGAGTATTCTACGCTTATGATTGAGGCCATTACGCGCGCGCGCGATCATGGAATTCTTTTTATGGCCGCGGCGGGAAATGATGGGGCCAATAATGAAACTGCCGAAAATTATCCGGCCAACTACAAAGTAGATAATATTATTTCTGTGGCCTCACATGATCGTTACGGAAAAAAATCAAGTTTTTCAAATTATGGGAAAAATGTTCATGTGGCCGCACCTGGAAGTAGTATTTTATCAACCGTTCCTAAGGCGCAATATGCCACTTTGTCAGGAACTTCAATGGCCACTCCTTTTGTTTCTGGAGTCGCTGGACTTCTTATGGCCCAGTATCCGCAAATGAGTTACTTAGAAATTAAAGAGCGTCTTATTCAAACTTCGGTAAAAAATACTTCGCTTCAAAATGCATCTATTTCTGGTGGGCGCATTGATGCGTATCGGGCACTTGAAAATATTCAAAACTAAAAAACAATCAGTATAAGAAAGGTGGAAAAAATTCTGCCTTTCTTAATGATTAATCCACTTGGCAATTGTACGAGGAATATCATTGAGTGCCAAAACAGAACAAGTGGCCCCCATCTCTTTGGCGGCCTTTGGCATTCCATAAACAACGGAGCTACTTTCATCTTGAGCAACAGTAAAAACATCTTTCTTTTTTAATTGCAAAAGTCCTCTCGCCCCATCATCACCCATTCCCGTTAAGAGCACGGCCATTATTTTTCTTCTGCCTGTGAAGTCAGTCAGAGAATTAAACATATAATCAACTGACGGGCGAAAACGATTAACGGGAGGGTCTTCAGTGATACGAATGGAGATATGCCCATCTTTTTCAATAAAGCGCATGTGGTGGTCTCCAGGGGCCACATAACAATTTCCTGGTGTGAGAATGTCACCTGTGCTTGCTTCTTTTGCATTAAAGGCACAAATCGTATTAAGGCGATCGGCAAACGCTTTTGAAAAACCTGGGGGAATATGTTGAACAATCACAATCGGGGGAACATTGGCCGGAAGTTGAACTAAAAGATCTTTAATGGCCTCCGTGCCTCCTGTCGAGGCCCCTATCGCAAGAATATATTTTGAAAGAAGAGGAGTGCCTAAAATAATTTTTTCTTTGAGGGCCGAGGATACTTCTTTTTTTTGATGAGTTTTTTTAGATAAAAAGGCCTCTTTGATTTTTTCTTGAAGATCTTTTGCCATGACGGCCGTATCTGAAAAATTCGGTTTTTTAATAAAGTCAAAGGCCCCATTTTCTAAACTTTCCATAATAGGATCAAATTCTGTGGCCGAAAATCCAGAAATCATAATAGTAGGAACGGGTGTTGTCGGCATATATAGTTTTAAAAAATCGATTCCACTCATTCCTGGCATTTGAATATCAAGAGTGATCACATCAGGTTTAGATCTTCTCATAAGCTTTAAGGCCTCATTGGCATCTTCGGCCAGATGCTCGACTTGAAGCCTTGGATCTTCTTCAATCATTTTTTTAAGAAGCGTTCGCATGGGTTTTGAATCATCAACGACCATCACTCTTATTGGTTTTTCTTTTGGGGGAGGTGGTGTTGGATTTGAGGGTTCAATTTCTTTGATTCGAACGAGACCTGTCTCAGTATGGAAACGAATTTTTTTCCCGAGAAGGCCTCCTGTTTTTTTTCCTTCAATAGTAATGTCAAATTTATGGAGAAGTTCCAAAGCTATTTTTATGTTTTCTTTTCCAACTTCTGTTTCAGATTCCTTAATGGCCTCAAGAACATGACCACCCCCGACCACTTTTGCCCGAAGATTTTCTTTTTTTGAACCATTTTTTTTAAATTCTTTAAGTAGGTTGGGAATAGCATTTTTGCCATATTTGTTAGTGGTCTCATCATCACTATGGTAGACACGGGGAAGATAGTAGTGGCACATTCCTCCATATTTTAATTCAACATCATAAATACAAACGGCCACACAAGAGCCAAGAATGGTGATGATTGTTATAGGATCTTTTGAAAATTTGATCTCACCTGGTTGTAAAAAAAAATCATCCATGACTAGGTCTTCTTTTGATAGACGGCAGAGCCTACATGGTGGAGGTTATGTTTTATTCCATTAAGTGTTTCGGAGTGGCCTATAAAAAGATAGCCTTTGGGATGAAGCTGATGAGCAAGTTTATTGATAACAAGTTCGATCACATTCGGTGGAAAATAGATAAGTACGTTTCTTAAAAAAATGACGTCAAATTGTAATGAGAAATTGGCCGTTGTATCGATAAGATTGTGTTGTTTGAATTTTATTTTTTCTCTTAGTTTTTCTGAGATTCTAAATAATCCTTTGTTTTTATCGCGGCCTTTATCTAAATTGCCGGGAATGTAGGCCGGAGGAATTTGAGATAAAATTTCAGTGTTATAGATTCCTCGTTCTGCCGTTTTTAAAACTTCTGTATCAATGTCGGTTCCTAAAATGCGGTAATCAAATTTAGGCTCTTGAGTAATAAATTCATTTAAGATCATTGCGAGCGTATAAACTTCATGTCCCATGGAGCACGCGGCAGACCAAATATAAATGGGACGGGCGTGGTATTTTGCCTGATGTTTTAAGACCGTTTCTTTTAAAAAATGGCGCTTAAGAAAATCAAAATGATCATTTTCTCGGAAAAAATCAGTTTTGTTTGTTGTAAGCGCATTTACACAATGAGTGAGCTCATCAGGGTGATGATCAAGATAATGAACATAGGCATCATAATCAGGAATATTTAAAGTTCTCAGTCGCCGTGAAATTCGCGATTGAATCATGATCTTTTTTGTTTCTTCAAGATGAATGCCCGTTTTATTTAAAAGCATAGAGCTTATATATTCATAGGCCTTATGGCTTAACTCAGGCGTCTTACCCGACATGAGTTTATCAAAATCAAGCTTAAAATCTGTTTTATCAGTGATGCTCATTGAGTGTTACTCATGTTGTTTTATGAATTTCTATAATAGCGTTAACTTCAGCAATAAGAGCGATTTTCCCATCTCCTAAAATGGTTCCGCCAGCTATTCCTGGAAGATGTTCAATTTCTTTTCCGAGCGTTTTAAAAACAATTCTTTGTTGGCGAAGAATATCATCAACTTCAAGGCAATAATTTTTTCTGTTATAAATCACAAGTAAAAGGACTGCGTCTTTATTATGGACGACTTTATTTGTTGTACTATGCTTAAAAATTCGTTTGAGATCTATGATGGGGTAGACTTGTTCTTTGATTTTTACAATTTTTTCTCGCTCATTAATCATTCGAATATCTTGTCTTGAAATGCGAAAAATTTCTAAAACATCAGAATTGGGAATGACATATTTTTTGTCATCAAGAGCGACAATAATGCCGTTGAAAATGGCAAGCGTTGGAGGAAGTTTTATGATGGTCTTGGTTCCTTTTCCTGGAACAGATTGAATCTCTATGTCTCCGCGCAGTTTTTCAATGGACTGTTTGACAACGTCCATGCCAACTCCTCGCCCTGAGACTGAAGTGGCCTCATCTTTTGTAGAAAATCCACTTTTAAAAATCAGATCATAAATATCTTTTTCTTTTAGATTATGATTGGCAGAAATAAGTCCTTTTTCAATGGCCTTTTTTTCGATACGATTTTTATCAAGGCCTTTTCCATCATCTTCAATTTCTAGATAAAAATAGCGGCCTTTATGAGAAGCAGACATTTTTACAAAGCCTTCGGGTTTTTTACCGTTTTGAATTCTTATTGAGGGAATTTCAAGGCCATGATCAACTGAGTTTCTTACAAGGTGAGTAATCGGGGAAGAGAGTTCATCAACAAGGGTTTTATCTAATTCAAGATCCTCGCCTTCCATTATAAAACGAACTTCTTTTTCAAGCATCTTTGCTGTGTCTCGAATAGTTCTTTGCATTTTATTGAAAACATTTTTAAGTGAAACCATGCGAAGAGAAATGACGGTTTGCTGAAGATCGAAGGTTATTTTATTTAAAAGATTAATTGTTCGCGTGATAGGTTCTTTGTTATTTTGAATATCCATTTTTAAGTGGTCAAGATTTGACTGTAAAATAACTTGTTCACTAAAATGGTTTAAAAGATCTTCTAGTTTTCCGAGTGGAAGGCGAATAAATTCTTCTGGCTTTTTTATATTTTTATTAAGTTCTTCTTGTTTTTCTAAGGCCTCAGTAAGGCCTTCTTTTGTGAGGGCCCCTTGATCAATAAGAATTTCACCGATTTTTTTTGTTTGTGTTTCAGCGGCCTTTTCTAACTGATCTTCCGTGATAAGTTTATTTTCAACAAGAATTTCACCAATGTTTTTATAGCTGTTGTTTTCGCTGACTTGCTCTGTTTCTTTTTGAGAAGGAGCTACTTCTTGTGAAGGACCGTTTTTGTTTTCAATTAAATCAGAAATTTTTTGCTTTGTTATTGAGGTGTCGACAAGAGCTTTTTTATCACTTTTGAGTGCATTTAAATAACGCTTAATTGTATCATTGCCGGCCAAAAGGACATCGACCACTTGAGGATTAGGAGGAATTTCTCTGCTTTTAATTTTTGTTAATAAATTTTCAAACAAATGAGCAAAAGAAGCAAGATCGTCAAAGCCAACAGCGGCCGCTGACCCTTTTATATTGTGAGCTAAGCGAAAAATTCTCTGTAAAATTTGATCGTCACTGGGATTGGTTTCAAGCTGAAGAAAACAGTTTTCAACTTCCTCAATGTAGCCTAAGGCCTCTTCAAGGAATTCATCTTGTATTTCTAACAGAAAACTGTCGTCGCTCATTTTTTTGCCTACTTTTTATCGATTATACAACGATACTCTGAAAAATGATCAGGAGGAAAAAAATTTAATGGTAAAGTACACTGAAGAAAAAAATTATGGTCGAGTATTTTTAATCTTTTTACGTACTCCCATTTTTGGAGGTGTTGAGTTACTTACTTCTGGAATCCAAGCATTGTAGCGGCTTGTGATCTTTTTATTTTCGCCTAAGTTTTTTTCTTGGAATAAAGCGACTTCAAAGGATGGTGCTATCGGAAATGCTGTGATGAGCTTTGGGCCGTCTTCTTTTGAATCTATAACCGAGTAAATAAGTAAAGAACTGTTGTCTGTTGGTTTTAAAGGGAGATTGATGAATGGAAAAATATCTGTTCTTATGACAACACTTCGAGGGCCTATTTGAATTTTTTCTTCGAGCCTCGTCATGTTTAATTTTGAATAATCAAAGTTAATAAGTTCGCTTGGAATATTAAGTATTGATTTATTTTTTTCGAGATTTTCTAAAATTTGTTTTTCGTCTTTAAAGGCAAGCTGTGAAAGAAAATATGTGACGTTTGTAAAAAGCGTTCCTTCTTTAGGAAGAGGCCCTAAAAGACCTTTTGAAAGTCCAAATCCATTTTCTATATCGGGCCTAACCCACCTTGCACGTTTGTAACCAAAGCTTGTCATGAGATTACTGAGCATGTAGCCATAGGTGTGCTGAAGGCCTGCATGCATGAGTTTGTCCCCAGGGTTCCAAAGAGGATTTACATTGAAGGCCTTGCTTAGTTCGTCAGCAATGTAAGGAGAAATAATAACTTGTTTTGTTAATTCATCATAGTTAATGCTCGTTCCCCAAATAATTTTAAGAATTTCTTTCCCCGCATCTTGAGTGATCATAGGCCATAGAGTGTCTCTTAAGATGAGAGAAAGCGGTTTGTTTTGATTATTCGCTTCTTCTGTGAGCGTTATCCATGGGCAATCTGGATTTATTTCTGAGTTATTTTTATCTGGGCAAGTGCTACTAGCACAGATTCCTAAATGAGCGCTTAAAAGTGTAAAACAAAGAGCAAGACCGTGACGGATTTTCATAGGGATCAACTTTTATTTTTTTAAAATGACATTTTGTATGTCTTTATTGGTAAAAGGTTTATGAACATAGGCGTGAATCATTTTATGGTAAGAACTGTTTGGAAGTTGTTCTTCATTTAAAGCGATGTTACCTGTGACGATAATAAATTTTGTTTTTTTAAGTTCAAGTTTTTCGGCTTCGTTAAGAAATTCTTCACCATTCATTGTGGGCATCATCATATCTGTAAAAACAAAATCAAAATTTCTTTTTTGAATTTCAGCGAGGCCTTCTAATCCGTTTGAGCAAGTTGTCACTTTTAGTCCAAAATTTTCCAAAGTTTTTTTAAGTAAGTAAGCAAGATCTTCTTCATCTTCAATAACGAGAGCAAATCCATCTGATACAGAATTAACGAGTGGTTCATTGATTTCTTTTAAATTTAAGATCCCATATTGAGGGCCACTTGGAAGTTCAATAGAAAACTCAGTGCCTTGTGTTTCGTCGCTTTTAACTTCGATATGGCCATTTGCCGCACTGATAATCGTATGGGCGATATAAAGACCGAGTCCAGTCCCTTTGTCTGGATCTTTATTTGTATAAAAAGGGAGAAAAAGTTTATTCATTTCTTCTTTTTTGATGCCATGGCCATTGTCGGAAATTTTAAAAATAAACTTACTATCTTTATTTATCGTGCTGAGTTTTACATGGGGTTTTTTTGAATCCTTAACAGCGTCTTTCGCATTAAGAAGAAGATTCATTAATACTTGCTGAAATTTTCCAAAATTTCCATAGATATAGGGAGAATTTGCCTCTAGTTCGAATTCAAAATTGATATCTAAAATCTTATAAGTATTTTCAATAATGAGTCGCGTTTCTTTAATCACTTGATGGAAATCAATGAGGGACTTATCATCTGTATCCGGACGTGCAGAAAGACGTAGGCCTTTTACAATATTGGCCATGCGTGTGATGGCCTTTTTTTGTTTTTCAATATAACTCAGAGTCTTATCTATCGATGGCGTATTATTTCCTGCTCCAGTAAGATCGCTGATCATAATTTCTAGATAGCCTGAAATAATGGCCAGCGGGTTATTAATTTCATGGGCAATTCCTGCGGCAAGTGTTCCAATAGAGGCCAATTTTTCATTGCGCATAAGCTGAGCTTGAATTTGAGCGTTTTGGGTCTCCATTTGTTTTCTTTCAGACATATCGCGAATATTTAAAATAATTCCTTGGATGGCCGGATCATTTAAAAAATTTGTTCCGGCCACTTCTAAGTAGGCCCATTCGTGATTTATTTTTTGATGGCGAAGTTCAAAAAGGAGAGTTTTTCCTGGTTGAGAATGTATTTGCCTTAGTGTTTTTTGAATGCTCAAAGAATCATCAGGATGGGTATAGGTAAAGAAATTTTTACCGAGGAGCTGTTCTGCCTTAAAATGTGTAACGCGTTCTACGGAGTCACTGACATAGCTTATATCAGAATTTTTATCAATAATGGAAATAATGTCGTAAGAATTTTTGACCATGAAACGAAATTTTTTTTCATTACCTTCAAGGCGTTTTTGAATTTCTTCTCTTTCAATAATTTCTTTTCGTAGCCTTTTATTCATAATGAAAATGGGTAAAAGAAAAATAAGGACAACGCCAAGGATAGAGGAAAGAGTTATAATTATAATTTTAAAAAAATGTGAGGTTTTAACCGTGCTGGGATTATAAATAAAAGAATTCCAGTCATCATCCTCTGGCATGTTTTTGAGTATTCCAAGCCCAGAGTAAACTTCCGCGATATGCTTCCATCGACCCGAATTGATATGCCCAAGATCAATAAAATCCGGGCGAATGAGCTCTTTCATCTTTTTTGCTTCATAAAGAAGATGATTTCTACTATGACGTTTTGAGTATTTACTTAAAATGAGATCGGCCATTTCTTCTTCGTGAGAAAAAGCATAGTCCCAACCTTTTAAAGTGGCCTCAACAAAGGCCTGAACTCTTTCAGGGTGCTTTTCAATTTCTTCTTCTGTTGTAAAAAGACAGTCACCAAAAAAATCAACACCTCCAGTTCGGGGGTGGAAAAAAGTAACAGGTATTTTTGCTTCTTGAAGGAAAAAAGGTTCATCGACAATATAGACACTCATCGCGTCGACTTGATTATTTATAAGTGAGTTTGTGTCGAAAGTGTGATGAATCTTTTGAATTTTTTCCGGATCAACTCCTTCATTTTTTAGGTAGGCAAAAAGTTCAGCCGATTGAGGTTCAATCATGACTTTTTTGCCTATGAGCTCTTGCACCGTTTGGATTTTAGAATCTTGACGAACCATGAGGGCCAAAGGGGAATGTTGAAAAATGGTGGCCAAAATAACAATTTTAGCGCCGTTCATTTTTGCTAAAAGAAGATCAGAATTACCTATTCCATATTCGGCCTTATTTTGAAGTACCGTTTCAAGAGGATCAATTGTTGCCTCTGCTTCAATTAAATGAACATCAAGATTTTTTTCTTTGTAAAATCCTTTTTCGATAGCGGCGTAATGGCCTGCAAATTGAAACTGATGTTTCCATTTTAATTGGAGAGTTATTTTGTCGTTTGAATGGGCAAGTGTTGAAAAAATAAAAACTAAACAGTAGATTAATTTGCAAAATACAGGCATGTTTTCCTCAGTCAATGGGCCTTATTATACTGAATTTTGAAGTCGTCAGGCCACTAGAAATTTGAATTATCTCTTTCAACTCGAAGGCCCATATTCTCTGTTCCTTTACGCCAGATGGCCCGAATTTGCCACATCACATCTTTGGGTTCAATGTGCGAAATCCATCCTCCAAAACCGGCCATGTAACGAAAAAAAGCGTAGGATTCTGGCATTTCAAATTGCAGAAGACATTTATCTTCATTTATTTTTGTAAGTTTTTGACTGGAATGAAGCTCGACTTCCCTAAAATGTTCGTAGAGTTTTTTATTTCCTTCAATTTCAATTTTAAAAATTTCATTTTCTTCATTTTCCATTGCGTTCATAGAATCAAGGGATTCTAAACAGATTTCTTTCCCTGGGGATTTATAGTTTCGAGTAAGAACACTCACTTTTTCCATACGAGAAAGCTTAAAACGTTTGAGTTTATTTTCATCATCTGGATCTTCCGCAAGAAGATAGGGGGCCCCTTCAAATAGCTCGACATAGGCAGGCCCTAATTCTCTGGTCTCAATAGCGCCACGGGCCTTTGAGAAATAATCACATTCGATATAACGGCCTTGTCGGAGTGCGGATAAAATGGCCTTCATTGTCTCTTTATCGACGATGGCCTTTTCTGAAAAAGAGGATGATTCTTTTTGAAGCTCAACGAATTTTTCAAAATTATTTTGAATAGGGCCAGGGAGTGATTTAGTAATGGCCATTTCTGTCTCTTTAATGACCTCCTGAAGACAGGAGGGGGCCAACTTGTTTAAAAGGCCCATGGCCACATTTAAAATTTGGAGCTGATTTTCATTAAGGGAAAATTCATAATGATGCTTGTCCTCATTTGAACTTTGATTGGCCATTTTTTTCTCCAAGAATTTTTTTAAATAAAGATAATGATGAGCAAATAGTTTAGATAAAAAAAGACATTCTGTGACAACAAGACAGAGAATGTTAGATTTTATTGTGTCATGAGTTCTAAGACTTCTTTTGACAGTGCCTTTTGCCAAATTTTAATTTTTCTTAAATGCCCATTTAAAAAACTGGCGCCTGTGCCATCAGAGCCCGCATGCATTGTTGAAGGAAGAAGAGGAAGCGTGCCTGAAGCGGTTGTTGAAGTCATGATTCCATTGAGCCCAGCATGGAAATTTATTGGATCGTAGGCATAGGCCGCCTTATTTATTCCCATTACTGAAATTGCGTTTGGAGTGGTTACTTGTGCGATAGGTGTCCCTGTATTGTTGATGGAAAAAATAATTTTATTGGCAGCATCTCTTAAAATGTGATGATTGTTCGCCACCAAACCTCCTGCAATAAAAATACTTCCAAGTTGATTGGTCGTTGTGGTTTGATTAAACCATTCTGTGTACACAGTCCCTTCAAATTGGGCAACATCATTGACACTTTTAGCGACGACATCAGGTTCACGTGTGGAGCCTGGAAGATAGGACGTGAGCGCCGGTCCTTGTTCAAATTCAGGGCCATAAAAATAGGCCGTTCCAGAGGCCGTGATATCAGCGCTTGATGTAAGTGTTGTATTATAGGCCGGAAAAATTCTTGCTTCCCAAGTTGAGCCTGAGGGGTCTACGTGACGAACCCAGAGACGGTACCATCCATTTGTATAAGGAATCATTCCAAAATTATCTGCGGAGCCGCCGCAATAACCAGAAGTGGTAGAAGTGCCATTTATTAAATCAAAAACGCCCGCTGAACAACTTGAACCAGGTACAGAGACGTAGAGAGAAACAATGGAAGAGGAACCTGCTTTAGCAAAGACGGAAAAAACCGAAGTGGTATTTGATTTTGCAAGGTAAGGTGATGTTGAAATCTGGCCAGCGTTGCCACCGTTTGTATTGTCGTCATGAATAGAATAAGCCGATGTCAAACCCTTTGGGTCAGTTGGAGAACTTGAACTAGTCGCGACGGCAGAAACAGTTGACCATCCTGTCGAAAAATTAAGAGCACCCGATAAAAGATTTGAACTTGTCCCTTTTTCAATTAAAAGTCCGAGAGGAGTCGAATCTGGTTTTCCTTCGAAACGGGGGGTATTGGCAGTGGAATAATAAGTGAGAACACCGATACCATTTGCTCCGTAGGAAGGAGAATTTCGAGTGATAGTCCAAGGTGAAGGTAGCGAAGTTGTAAAGTCATAAGTTGTGGGTGAAACATTTTCGATAGGAAGATACGCAACCTGACCGATATCATCAGTGACTGTAATCGTTGCTGTTCCAGCTGATCCTCCAGTATAACTTCCAGTTGCAGAAATTGATCCAACACCAGAATAAAAAGAGAAAGTGTAAGGCGTTTTTCCTCCACTTACAAAACCACTTACATTAATTGTGCTATCACTATCTGTTACTAATTTATCTTTACTCCAACTTACAGAAGTCATTCCTGCGGGAAAATGGTTTAAAAAAACTTTCATTGTTGATACAGAAAAGTTGAACGTTTTCGCTTTTGCGCTTAATCCCTGCCCTAGACCAGAACTAAAAATAAAGTCTTCATAGGTTCCACTGCAACTACTTCCTTCGAAAGCACGAATACGGGTGATCATAGGAAAGACCGTTCCTCCTGAAGGAATAAGTAATCCCGTATTGGTTTCTCCTCCCAAAGGGGCCGTGGTCGCAGCGATACAAGCACTATCGACTGATCCACCGAGGAGATTGACACCTGAAAAACCAAAACCACGATAATCAAGAAGAGAAATAATATAAGAACCAGAGATACCAGAATTTCCCGACGAGCAAGTATTACTTCCACTTAAAATCGAAGTGAGGTCGTGACAGCTTAAAATGGAAAGAGAGTAGGGTTGATTGTTAAAAAGATAATTAGAAGATGAAAAAGCGCTATCGTTGCAGGCCGTTTGACTGCTATAAAGATCGATGCTTGCTGCTCCTCCTTGAAATGTTTTAGAGGCGAAGGCGCAACTAAGATTTCCACTTAGTCCTTGAGCTCCATTCCAGGTGAGTCCATAAAAATTCCAAGTTCCATTTGATAAAACAATTTCAGAATTTGAGTTAACGTTGACAGCAAGTTTTTCATCACTTCCTTGCTTTTGAGCAAAGACGATTGTTCCCCCTGGATCGCCAGCAAGAGCTCCTACTTGAAAGATGACTTTGGTTTGATGCTTATTAGGCGCCTTGCTACAGGCACAAAGGGCGATAATGAGCAAAAAAAGAAAAATAATTTGTTTCATAAATGCTCCCAAGAGATCGATAGGCTTATCGTCCAAATTTAAGCTTTGTCTAAGATCTATTTTAGAGTGAAATCGTTTTTTCTTTTAAATAATTATAAAGGCCTTGAAATGAGGTTAAAAAAAAGAAAAATGAATAAATAATTATTAATGAGTTCGCCCTATTATTGGGGCAAAGAGCTTAAGGCCATGAAATATTAATCTTCAAAATCAGTCTTCGCTTCAATCCCTTGTCCAGCAATCATTCCGGCCATTTTATGAGATTCATCTTTGAGAGACTCAAGAGGAATTTCTTTTTTGCCCTTTGAAAGAGGAGGATTGAGTTTACAACTTTTTTCGACAAGGCGTGCTTCATCCAAAATTTCTTTTGGAAGATTTTGCGCCCCCGTAAGAACTTCGATAAATTCAGTTGAAAAAAATTGATCAACTTGGATTTTTCGTTTAATTCCATAGGCCATTTTACCAATGACACTTACAATTTTCTCGCGGTCTTCAGGCCCTAGATTTTCAACGATAGTATAACTTTCAATTTTTTTAAGCTGCCTTAAAACAGGGGCGAGAGCATCAGGAGTGATTACGTGAACATGCCTGTCGCCAATTTGAATATAAGTTTCCTTGATGACATGAATGGCATTAGAGGGAACAACAAGAAAAACATCTTTTTTGACATCAGTTTTATTGTCAGTATATTTGCCCACAAGATCGGCCTGACTTTTTATGTAACTTGGAAAATTGGAAAGGTCATCACTTTGTGGTGATTTGGCATCAAATATTATAAACTCATCACAAATTTTGACAACATTATCTGGTTTTCCTTTGTAAGGAAAATTATCTACATACTCAACCCCAAGAAAAGAACAGGCATATTGCATTTTTTCTTTTACAGCATCCTCATGAATAGACCACGTGAATTTCATTTTTTCGAGCTCACGAATCTTTTCATCCTCTTTTTCTTTCGCGATTTTTTCTCGCAGTAAATTATAGGAATCAATAGTTGTGGCCAGTTTTTCAAGGTGGCGCTGATGTTCTTCAACTCGTAGAGGTTCCTTTTGAGTCAAGGCCGCAAGTTCTTTTTGAAGTTTTTCTTTTTCTTCTTGAAGAGAGCGTTTGTTTAATTCAAATTCACGAAATTTATCCTTGAGTTCTAGAAAAGCTTCTTCTGTTTTTTCTTTAGACATTTTTAAAGAGGAGATTTCGCCACTTTTTTGAAGGACTAAGTCATTGAGCTTTGTCTGATCATCTAAAAGTTTTTTCTTCTCTCCTGAGTATTCTGCCTTATAATCGGAAAATTGTTTCTGGATGGCCTCATACTGGGCCTTTTGCTCTCTTGATTCAAGTATTGTCTGATTATTTTCTTCGATTTTTTTTTCAAGTAGCTCTTTACTTGTTTCAAGTTTACTCAGTTGTTCTTTAAGTTCCTTTGCTTTTTTTGAAGAAAAAAAATAAACAAGCGCTGCACCAAGAATGAGGGAGAGTAGGGGGATCGTATTTATCATTGTTTTTGCCAATCGGTCAAAATGTTGGCCTAGTGATATAGTCGATAGGATCTTCTATTCCAACTTCACTAAAGGCACGAAGTCTTAAAGCGCAAGAGTCGCAGACACCACAGGCCTTCTCATTTTCTTTGTAACATGACCATGAAGAAGTTAGCGGTGCCTTAAGCTCAAGCGCTTTTTTGATAATCTCTTTTTTCTTCATAAAAATAACAGGTGTCAGTACTTCAATATTTCCGTCTTTTGTTCCTTCCTTGATGAGGGCATTCATTGCCTTGTAGTAAGACGGGCGGCAGTCAGGATAACCGGAGGAATCTTCAAAGACGGCGCCAATAAAAATCTTCTTGGCCCCTATGACTTCTGACCACGAGACGGCCATCGAAATGATGTGAGTATTTCTAAAAGGAACGTAGCTATTGGGAATTTCTTTTGAGTCCCCCTTGAATTTTTTAACATCAATTTTATCGTCGGTAAGAGAGCTTCCGCCAATAGACTTTAAAAAACTGACATCAATAATTTTGCGAAGATTTTGAGGAACGTTATAGTAGTCTGCTATTTTATGAAAACATTCGAGTTCTTTTTTTTCAGTTCGCTGCCCGTAGTTCAGATGCAAAAAAGCCAGATTTTCATACTGAGAATCTGCGATGGCAGCACAGACTAGTGAGTCCATGCCGCCACTAACGAGAACGACCGCTAGTTCATTTGATTTCATCAAGCTTTCTCACAAATGGTTTTTACAAAATCAATAATGGCGAGCGTTTTTTTCTTGGCCCTTTCTTTTTTATCAGTAAGAGTTCCTTGTTTATTGTCTTGAACCATTGTGTAGAATTTTATTTTTGGCTCCGTTCCTGAAGGACGACAAAAAAGTTTATTACCATTTTCAAAAACAAAACCAAGAACGTTACTTGAAGGAAGATTGATGTCGACTAATTTATTCGTGGCCAAAATTTTCTTTTTACTCGTTTTGTAATCGTCAATTTCAATAACTTTTTCGCCTGCAAAAACGGCCGGAGGATCTTTTCTTAATTTATCCATGATACGAAGAATTTTATTTGAACCAACACTTCCAAAGTAATTCATATTTAAAAGATCTTCGTGGTGGTAGCCATATTGATCGTAAATTTTATCGAGAGCATCGATAAGAGTCATATTTTTTGTTTTATACCAAAGGGCCATTTCTGCAAGAGTTGTGATGGGGGCAACGCCATCTTTGTCCCTTACTTGATCATGAGTGAGGTATCCAAAAGATTCTTCTGTGCCAAAAATGAAATTTCTTTTGGGTTCTTTATTTTCGATCTCACGCATTTTTCCACAAATCCACTTAAAACCAGTGAGCGTATTTTCTGTTTTTACTCCGAAACTTGAGGCAATTTTTTCTTGAAGCGAAGTCGTGACGATTGTTTTTACAAAATAAGGAAGGCCAGGCATACGTCCTTGCTCTCTTAAATTTGAGCAAATATAGTGAAGCATTAAAATGCCCATTTGATTACCAGAGAGGTAATGAACTTCTCCGCGATGAGAAACTGCCACACCAATGCGATCGGCATCTGGGTCAGAACCAAAAGCTAAATCTGCTTTTTTAAGTTGCATAAGTTTTACGGCCAGATCGAGAGCATCCGCATTTTCTGGATTCGGACTTTTAACTGTTGGAAAATTTCCATCTGGTGTTGTTTGTTCTTCAACAATAGAAAAATTTGTAAGGCCTAAATTTTTGAAGGCCGTTGTAACGGGGATAAGTCCTGTGCCATGAAGGGGAGTATAGACGAAAGAGAGGTCGTTTCCTTTTAACTGACAAAGGCGTGGGTTGATGGCCTTGCCTTTAATCATTTCATAATAGGCGTTTTCGACATCTTCTCCCACCCAATTAATAAGTCCTTTTTGCTCTGCTTCTTCAAAAGGCAAATAGGCAATCGTATTAAGGTCATTGATGGCGTAGTAGGCATCAATGACGTTGTTGTCGTGAGGGGCAGTGACTTGGCAACCATCATCCCAATAGAGTTTATAACCATTATACTCTTTAGGATTGTGGCTCGCAGTGATCATAACTCCTGCAACTGCTTTGTGGTAACGAACTGAAAAAGAAAGAAGACAAACAGGATTTAGCCGCTTGTAGATAAAAGATTTAATGCCATTGCCTGCAAGAACCGAAGCTGTTTCCTTGGCAAAATCAAAAGAAAAATGGCGTGAGTCATAGGAGATTGCAACTTTAGGGTCAGAAGCTCCTGTCTTTTTAATCACAGTAGCGAGGGCCTGAGTCGCCTTTCTCACATTATAGCGGTTCATGCGATTATTTCCCATTGCCAAAATACCGCGAATGCCACCAGTTCCAAATTCAAGATCTTTGTAAAAACGTTCTACTATTTCGCTTGTATTATTTGTATCAATGAGTTCTTGGATTTCTCCACGATCTTTTTCTGAAAAATAAGGATTATTAACCCAGTCTTTTGCTTTTTGTAATGCTTCTTTTTCCATAGTCACTTACTCCTAAATTTGAACGAATAATTCTTTTAAATTCTCGCAAAAATGAATAATTTTGTCCATGAAATGGCAAAAGATTTAATTGAAATGACACCAACTGTCTTTTTAAGCTTACTGTTTCAATTTTGCGTGATACAGTTAAAAAAAATTTTAAGGAGAAAATATGTCGAACCCCAAAATGAAAAACTCAAAAAATGTCCCAGGAAAGTTTTATTGTACCTCACCAGATGATAGTTCTGGTTCTGGATGTATTGCCTGTGGGATGTGCTTTGGTTCTACGCCTGATTTTTTTGCCGAAGACGAAAATGGCAACGCTTATGTTCAAAAACAGCCTACAACACCTTCTGAAATAGCTGAGTGTGAAACTGCCATGGGGTCTTGCCCTGTGACTTCTATTGGGAATAATGGTTAATTTTTGTGAACTCCTGTTTGCTTTAAAGGCAGACAGGAGAACTTTTATCACTTTGATGATTTATTGATGATCTTTTGATGAAGAAGAGGATCAATAATGCTTTTGATTGCCTTTGCGGCTATAAAACTTCCTCTTGAATTGGGATGCATTTCATCACCAACTGTAAAATAAAGATTTGGGCCAATGTCTTCCTTTGCGCTTTTATAAGCTTCAATAAACTGCGGTGATAATCTTATGGTGGGAAGCCTATAATGCTTAGCTATCTTTTCGATCAGTAATTGTTCCGAAATTTTTTTTACTTTATTATCGTAATCGACATCGACAATGCTTGTCTCTTTAAAGCTAGGCCAAATGGTAATAAGTACTTTGAACTTGTATTGCTCTGAGAGTTTTGAAAGTTCTTCAATGGCATTATTAAAAAAAATGAGATTATTATATTTTTTTTGGGCCTCTTCCGTCTGCTTGACCATATCAATGTTCATCAAAAAGTATGATTTTAATTTAAAATGATCAGAATTTAAATATTCCTCGGAGGGAGCTTTTTGAATTTTTTCTGATTTTAAAAAAGAGCATATTTCTTTAAAAAAACAAAAATCATCAATTTTGTGAGGATCAAAAATGATATTTTTCCTAAATGATAATTCAGGTAATCTCAGTGAAACATATCGAAATAGGGCAGAATGCATAAAAAGATATTCAAGAAAAATTGAACGGCTTTTTTCTGCCTGATACATCATTCCAAAGCAATTCAAGTAGTCATTTTCAACAAAATTCATGACCACAATATCCGGAGAAAATGAAAGCCCTTTTTCTTTGAGAAGTTCAACTTCTGATGTTGTGCAATAGCCGTTTATTCCAAAATTTAATACCTCAATATTGGGCGTTGAAAACAGTGTTTCTAAATAATAGGGGATGGTCTTATTTAAATCATAAATTCCTTCGTTTCCTGAAATCAGAGCTTCTGATAAATTTCCGTCAATGACAGAGTCCCCAAGAATAAGAATACGATTTTGTCCCATTTCTTTTTTTAAATTTCTTTCTTTGTCACGCATTCCAAAGTTATTGGTTAACTGAATTTTAGGATTTTTCGGATCAAAAAATTTTTTTTTATAAAGATAACCAAGACGTGGGTTTGAGGATTGAGTAAAAGGGGCATTAATCTGATCTATAGGGATTTTAAAAACTTGGGGGGAAAGTTTAAAATAAACAAAGATGAATTCGAGTATAATAATTGTTATTATAATTGAAAAGAAAACTGAAACCAACTTAAAAAAAAAGGGACGAAATTTCATTTTTAATTCACAGGTGATTTTAATTTTTAATATTATGTTGATAGCTGCTTTTTTTCAAGCGAATTGATGTGATAGACTTGTGCCCTTTCATTTATGACTACAAAAAAAAGAGGCCAATTTCTTGGCCCCTTCTTTGTCTTTAATTTTTATGTCAAATTTAAGCTTTTTTTATAAACTATCCCAATCCTTATCGCCTCCCGCTGCACTTGCTATCTTAGGAGCTTTTTCATCTTTTTTAAGAGGAGTATGCGCTACTGCTTTAGCTTGCTTTACTCCTCCTTTTTTTGTTTGCGCTCTTGTCGTGACCGTATTTTTATTAATTTTACTTCCTGTGATCATATAAAGAAGTTCACCTACAATCTCATTTAAAGTAATGGACTGAGCAGAAAGTTCTTCAGAAGATGACGCTGTTTCTTCAGAGGTAGAAGCATTGTTTTGAGTGGCCTTATCAAGTTGCACCATCGCTGTGTTGATTTGATTAATGCCACTTGCTTGGTCTTTTGAGGCCTCGACAATTTGAGAGGCACTTGACGCCACTGTTTTAGCATTTGTTTCAATCTCATCAAGGATAAGTGCTGTCGCTTTGACTAATTCATTTCCGCCTTCAACTTTTTTTCTATTTTCAGTGGTGATTTGTTCAGCATTAGCAATACTTTCTTTAACGATTGTTGAAATTTCAAGGGCCGCTTTTCCGCTCATCTGAGCGAGATTTCCAACTTCTTGGGCCACAACAGCAAATCCTCTTCCATGCTCTCCGGCCCTTTCGGCCTCAACTGAAGCGTTAAAAGAAAGAAGTTTCGTTTGAAAAACAATTTCATCAATAACAGCTGTCTTGTCTCCAATTTCAGCAATGACTTTAACGAGCTCTTGAATTTTAGCATTGGATTCTAAAATTTCTTCCATAGAGTGAACTAAATCTTTAACAGCAACTGAGCCTTTGGCCGAAACTGATTTAACCTGCTCAGCAACTTCATTTGATTTTTCAGCACTGGCCACATTGTTTTTAACCATTCCTGAAAGTTCTTCTAAAGAAGCAGAAGTTTCTTCAATAGAGGAGGCCTGTTGATTCGAAGCTTCAGCAAGTGTCTGACTGGCCGTTGAAAGTTCTTCAGAGGCCGTTGTGATTTCATTTGAGGCCTGAGAAACGCGATCGATAGCGCTACTAAGTGGCCCAACAATTCCACGAACGATGACAACTGAAAGAAATAGGCCTAGAGCAATTGCGACCACTAAACCAATGATGATAATGAAGTTACTGCTTGTGGCAGTGAAGGAAGCTTCTTTTGCTATTACTGATGACTGATCAATGGCGGCCTTCGCTGTTTCTACTGATTTAACAAGAACAATGTCGGCGGCCTTTTCGCGTTCAAGGCGAATTTTTTCTAGGATAGCGTAGGCTTCAACCAGTTCCTTCACTTCCTTAGCATAGCTTGCTGCTGATTTTCCAACTTCCTCAAGCTGCTTAAGGTTGGCAGGATCACGGGTAATAGGTCTGAGCTTATTAATGAGTTCTGGAATCCCCGCCAGATTTTTTTCGGCCTCTTTTAAAAGATCATATTGACGAGAAGCTTGGGCCCTCCATGCGATAACACGTGCCCCGTTTCCAATATCAATAATGTCATTGATAGTTTTTAATTTAAAGGCCCTTTCTTTATATTTAACGGCACCCGCGTTTTTTGAAAATTCATCTTCTTGGCGACTCATTTGTTCATCAGTAAATGCGCCTATATTTTTTAAAAAATTACTGGCGGCCGCATTCATTGTTTCTTTTGTTTCATTGATTTTATTAATTTCGCTGACAGTTTTTTCTAAAAGCTCTTTGTATTCTTTTGTCGCTTTGATGGCCTCTGGAAGTTCAACTTTGAGTTTTGCAAGTTTACTTGATTTATTGGCAAGATCCTCCGTCTTTTTAAAAACTTCATCAAGATCTTTTAAGTTTTTTTGGGCCTGATCAATAAATTCCTTTTTTTCTGTAAAGGCGTAGCCTCTGGCCGCAAACATCACTTCTCTTGCGTTTCTTTCGATATCGCTTACGAGAATGACTTCTGGAATGTAATCTTCGGCAAGATAGCCTGCTTGTGTTTTAATAGAACTCATTTGGATCACCGATAGTGCACCTAAAATTAAAAGGATGAGAAGTATCAGTGAAAAACCCATCGAAATTTTCTTACCAACTGTCATTTGATTAAACATATATCCTCCGATTAAGCTTGTTTTTTGATAAGGGCCATATCGCTTATACTCAGTGTTTTTCCAATATCAAGAAGTAAAATTAATTTTTTTGTATTGGTCTTTGCGACACCGGTGATGAAATCGCGACTAACTTTACTTTGAACGTCGATTGAATTTTCGACTTGATCTTTTTCAAAGCCTACGACTTCTTGAACATCATCAACGATGGCCCCTAAAGTGAGTTCATCTATTTCTGTTATGATAATGGTCGTTTTTTTAGGGATGATTTCTGCTTTAGGAAGGCCTAGCTTAATTCTTAAATCTATAATAGAAATTATTTTTCCACGAAGATTGATAAGGCCTTTAAAAAAGTTAGGGACATGGGGGACAGAGGTTATATCGACAATGCCGATGACCTCCTTTACAGATGAAAGGGGGATGCCGTATTTCTCTTCTGCTAAACAGAAGGTGAGAAATTTTTTATTTTTGGTGACAGCACCACTATCACTTCCACTGCTAGACCCGTTTTCTTCGCTCATAGGGAACCTCAATGAGAAAAAGGTTTAAAATTTCAGTAACGATACCACCTATCGGAATAATTTTACGGGACTTAACAAAAGTAAGGAGTAAAGAATTAGTAAATATTAAAATAAAGTCCGATTGAACTAATCTGCTCGGATTAATTTTTTCACCCCAGCTTTGAAATTATGTTATGATTTTTTTAAAAATACAGCGTGGACATGCAAAATCAAAATCAACTTGTTTTAAAAAAGATTGAAACGTCTTTTCCCTCTAATGCCTTGGCGATGATGCTTTGGGATGGGATCTGGGCCATTGGCATGCCTTTTTGTATGTACGCTACTATTGTCCCTATGTATCTTCTTCATCTTGGGGCCTCAAAAACTCTTATTCAAATTGTGGTTGTTTGGTTTTCCGTGATTACTTTTATTCAGTTTTTTACTGAGTCTTTGATGCGTCATCCTCGTCGAAAATTTTTAATTTTTTTGACTTGGATTGTTTTTTCCTTGTGTTGGTTTGTCTATGGGGGAACGGCACTTATCTTTTGGGATAAGCTTCCCACGTTTTTTTGGATACCTTTTTTTGTTTTTATTTGTGCGATTCTTTCCTGTGCTCGCCATTATGGGACTCCAAGTTTAAGGGGAGTGGTCATTGAAAACATTCCTCTTAAAAAAAGAGGATTACTTGCTTCTTTGCGCTCACTGCTTTTAGGTTTGGGGGGATTACTCGGAACTTTTTTAGTCGCAAAATTAATGGTAGGACATGATGGTGTTGTCATGTTTCATCGAATTTTTTTTATTGGTTCGATCATTTTTCTTGTGGCCTGTCTTCCATTTCTTTTTCTTTTTCGTGATCATGCCATCGAAGATCCTTCTTCTCAAAATAAAGGTCTTTCCCTTTTTCATAGTGCAAAATTGGTTTGGAAAGAAAAAAATTTCAAACGTTTTCTTCTTCTTTATTGTCTTCTTTTTTCAGCGCAAAATATGGCGCCACTTCTTCTTAGTTTTAGTAAAGACGAGTTACATTTAAAGGCCCAGGCCGTGACAGGTTTTAACACCGTTTTTTTTGTGAGCGCCCTTTTACTTGGTTCAACTCTTCCCATGCTCGCTGATCGTTTCGGCTTTAAAATTCTGGCCGTCATTAGTGCCTCTATGGCGATACTTTGTTTTTCAATTCCTCTTTTTACGAATACGGGGATGTATTGGCTTTTTTTAAGTTATTTTCTTTACTCGGGAAGTTTCCAGCTTTCTCAACTTCTTCTTGGCAATTTTGGAACAGAACTTGTTCCTGATGTAAAACCGACGACAATTATTGTGATTGGTTCTACTCTTGTGATGCCTATGAGTTTAGTGATTGCGCCTCTAGGGGGAAGCATTGTGGATCATTTTGGGCGAGGAGGGTATTTGGCCGTTTTCTTTTTTGCCTGCTTACTCTCTCTTTCAGCGCTCTTTGGTTTTTTATTTTTAGTGAAAGAACCTCGTCATCATAAAGGCGTCAATATTGCCCCCGCGATGGTTGAAGAAAAAATAAAAACATAATAAAATTATATGCTTAAGAGTGTTTTTGTCGATTGCGCTTCATAAAGTAAGGTAATTATAGTTCATAAAGTAAGGTAATTATAGTACGTAAAGTAATGTAATTGTCGATAAGGATTTATCTAATACGAAAGGTTTTTTATGAACAAACTTTTGGCCAGCGATCTCAAAAAAGCAAAAAGCATTTCTTTTGAAAATATCATCGACAGTACCATGCTTCCTTTGCCTTCATTTCGGCGTCTCAAAAAATTAGGTTGGCTCGCGGAAATTATTCGAGGATGGTATATTCTTAAAACACCAGATGTACAAGTTGGTGAGAGCACCCTTTGGTATGCAAATTTTTGGTCTTTTTTGCGATGCTATCTTGAAAAAAATTATAAAAATAATTATTGTCTCAATCCAACTTCTTCACTTCTTTTGAAAACTGATTCAGCTATTATCCCTAAACAGGTAGTCATCGTCTTAAGTCACGGAGGGACAAGAACTCTTAATCTTCTCTTTGATACTTCTCTATTTTTCTATGTTGAAAAGACAAATTTTCCAACGGACATTGAAAAAGTAAATGGGATTAGTACCGTCGAACTTTCTAAGGCCCTCACTCTCGTTCCAGAAAGTTTTTTTTCAAATTATGAAATCGAGGCCGAGTTAGCACTTTCTATGGTCAAAAATCCAGCTGATTTAACGAAGCACCTTTTAGACAATGGGCAACCATCAAAAGCAGATATTCTTGCAGGTGCTTATGAGTTTTTAAAAAAGGATAATTTTGTAAAACAAATTAAGCTTGATATGGAACTTCTCCCTCATTTGGTTCATCCTAAAAATCCTTTTTTAAAGGCCATCCCTTCACTTGCAGTTTCAAAAGTGACAAATCCTGCAGTCTCTAGAATTGAAGTCCTTTGGAAAAAACATCGAGAGTTTTTAATTGAGCACTTTCCTTCACCTCGTGGGAAAAATTCAAGTATTGATAATGTTATTTCTGAAGTCGAAAAAATATATATTCATGATGCTTACAACTCTCTTTCCATTGAAGGTTATGTCGTTACCGAAGAACTGATACAAAAAGTTGCCAGTGGAAATTTTGATAGTGAGGCAAATGCTGATGACAAAAAGCAAACTGGAGCTTTGGCGGCCAAAGGATATTATCTTGCCTTTCTTGAAGTCAAAAAATTTATTAAAGACAATTTTGAAATTTTACCTGAAAAAATACAATATCAAAATGCTTTACAAAATTGGTATCAAAAACTTTTTACTCCAAGTGTTCAGGCAGGAATTTCAAATGCCTCACTTCTTGTGGGTTATAGAAATAAACCTGTGTTTATTAGAGGTTCAAGACATGTTCCTGTGAATTTTTCGATTGTTGCAGAAGTGATGGATAAATTTTTTGAACTTCTCGAATTAGAAACTTCCCCCAAAGCAAAGGCCATCTTGGGCCATTTTATTCTTGTTTATATTCATCCTTTTTCTGATGGAAATGGAAGAACTGCTCGCTTTCTTATGAATGCTATTTTGATTTTGTCGGGATACCACTGGACGGTTGTCCGTCATGAAAGACGGAAGGAATATTTTATGGCCCTTGAAGAAGCTTCTGTTCATGGAAATATCGAAGCGTTTAATCATTTTATTATTGAGGAAATGAAAGCAAGTGAACTTTCTTGATTATTTTTTATTGCTCAGTTCGATTGTGTCTTAAAACAAATTGAACGCGACGATTTTTTTGTCGTTCGATAGGATCATCATTTTTAACGACAGGGTCAATGGCCGCTTTGGCAACAGGATTAATTTTATTATTAGGAACTCCTTCAGCAGTCAAAAAATTTCTAACAGACATCGCACGGTTAAAAGAAAGTTCCCAAAGTTTTTTCTCGTCAACACCTTCATCTTGCGCTTGTCCCGTGTGACCTTCAACAGAAACGATGCCGCTATACTGTTTAAAAACAGGGGCGAGTTTCGCCAGATAGCGAGTTCCTTCATAAGAGATAGTACTTGATCCTGATTGAAAAAGAATATTTCCAGGAACTGAAAACTTCACTTGCTCAGCAGTCACGTCAGCACTAAAAGCATTACCATCAAAAATTTCTGTGACCATTTCATTTAAAACTTTATTTTCTTCGAGGTAAACAGGAGCAGGACGAGCGGCCTTATTAAGAGTATCTTCTTCAAAGCGTCCTTGTTGGCCTTCCATAATGGATTCATCATTACCAGGGTTGCGCGAATTTCTATTCACAGGCCGATCTGATCCGCCCTTAATGAGTTCTTGATTGGGATTTGTGAAGTATTCAACAATGGCCTTTTTTATTTCTTCATCAGAACCCATAAGCCACATCACAAGAAAAAAACACATCATCGCAGTCATGAAGTCGGCAAAGGCCACTTTCCAGGCCCCGCCGTGGGCAGCGCCATGGCCGCCCTTTTTCTTCTTGATGATGATGATCTGACCGCCTTTTTCTGCCATATCTTAAGCTGCCTTTTTTCCTGCGCTTGTTGCTTCATCGACTTCACTAAAACTTGGACGATGCTCTGAAGGAATCATTCGTCTTCCAAATTCCGCACAAACTTTTGCGTTTGTCCCTTTGGAGTAGGCAAAGAGTGCGGCCTTGATCACTTGAAGATATTTTCCTTCCTCTGTAATCATCGCTTCTACTTTTGCCGTAAGGGGCTGACCGAAACCATAAGAAAATAAAATACCAAGAAGTGTTCCGATCAGGGCCACGGCCACAGAGTGTCCGATAACTTCTTTTCCTTCAGTTAATTTTCCCATCGTAATAACAACCCCGACAACGGCCGCCACAATCCCAATTCCTGGAAAGGCGTCAGAGACTCGACTTAGAGTTGAAACGACTTGATATTCTTCATCATGAACGGCCGTAAGGTCCGTTTCCATTAATTCTTCTAAATCATAAGGAGCAAGTGAAGAGGAAATTTGAACTTTGAGTGTGTCGCAAAGAAAATGAACGGCATGATGATTTTTTAAAAAGAGAGGATATTTTTTAAAGAGCTCACTGTTTTCTGGAGTTTCAACGTGAGCTTCGAGTGACAAAGGATTAGCTGCGGCCATTTTGATAAGTTCATAAAGAAGTTGTAAAAGTTCAATGTAGTGGGCCTTGCTTACTTTTGATCCTTTAAGGACATCAAGACAACGAACAACAATTTGCTTAATAAGGTAAGTAGAGCTTGAAATAACGAGACCACCAAAGGCAATTCCTAGAATGATGAGAAGTTCTAGGGGCTGAATCATAATCCCTATTTTTCCACCTTCAAGAAGATACGCTATTATAAGACTGGCGATAACTATTACTGCACCTACAATGGAAAGCATGTTTACCTACCTTGATGAGGCCTACCTACAATATTTATCGGGATTTTAAAAATTTTCTTAAATGAAACTCGCTCATTTTTAAAAAAAGAGAATATTAATCTCTTAATTAAGGACTAAGGGCGGTTTGAAAGGATATTTAGCCGACTCAAAAGATCGGCCATTTTCTTTTTTAGTTTCGGTATTTTCACATTCAGATTCTTTCTTTTTGTAAAATCCATTTGACCTTCTGGTGAAAGGTGACGAGAGGAGCCTGTTTTGATCTCGTCACTTTCTTCAAGATGTTTTATCTCAGGATGGACAGGGCCCATCATGGGTTTGATGTTGACCATTAATAAAATCCTTTCATATTCAAGCCTGTTACTCCATTAATGATAGACATAGGCAAAGTCGGAATAGAAATAGGGGCCGGCGCTTGGGAATTGTAGGCATTGCAAGTAACTTTGTCTGCGCCAACATCATAGCTTCCGGCCTGTCCATCACAAAACTGTTTAATCATTTGTCTTTCACTATCAGAGACTCCATCACGACAAGCGATAAATTTAAATCCTCTTCTATTTAAAAATTTTCCTTCGCCTCCGCCACAGGCGCGGCGGATTTCAGCTTCTTTTTTTTCTTTATCGGCATCTTTGTCTTTATCATCTTTTTCTTTGTCATTCGTTAATTTTTCAATTTGTTCTTTTAAAGAGGGATAGCTTTTGCAGTCGTTAAGAGAAAGTAAGACTTCTCCTTTTGCGGTATTAATAGTCATGATTTCTGGAAGTGGGGCCGGGCCATAATCAAGATCAAAGACTCCTATGAAATCACCTTTTGATTGCAAAGTCGTTGTCTTGTTTCCAATTTTTACGGAAGAGCCCACGACGCTTGGATCGCCTATAACGGTGATCTGTCCAATTTTAATCATCTCTAATGATTCAACCGTAAGGGCGCAGCCATCGGTATTAAGTTTTAGGCCCTGAGTTGGTGATGCTGCTGGCGGAGGCGGTGGAGGATCAGCTTGAGTGATTTTACATGAGCGCATAAGATCAATGCCTTCATATTCTTTCTTGTCAGGTGACATTATTTTTAATTTTTTCTTAATATCACTTTCAGGAATTTCAAAACTTGGAATAACAAAGCCTATCGATGTCTCTTTAGCAGCGACAGAAACGGTTTTATATTTTGCTGATTTTTTCGATTTTTTTGATTTCTTAGATACTCGTGTTTTCACTTGGACAAATTTTTGTTCAGGGGCCGTGAGAGGGATTAATTTACCTGAGGAATCCTGAAAGTTCCAACCTGAAAAAGTTTTTCGGGGGGCCTGAAGGACGAGATCAAATTTATAATTGTCCCCTGCTTTGGTGTAATTGCAGATTAAATTCCCTCTTTTAATAGCATCAAAAAGTGAGTCTGGATCTTCTTGATCGACACCATGATCAAGAAGAAAATCAATGGTACTGTTATTCATTTTGGCAAATCCAATGAGCTTTTTATTAGGGAAAGCAGAGTTTAAGAAAGTATATAAGGAACAATTTTGGTCGAGGGCCGTAAGTTTATCGGTTTGTCTGTTTGTGATAATTTTTGAAAGAATCGTTTTGCACGAAGAAGAAAGTTCTGAAAGATTTTTGATTTCTGAAAGCACAATTTTTTGCGCGCTCGAGACATATTTACTTCGGGCCTTTTGATACGAATCTAATTTCTTGGCCACAATGGGGGTCATGTCTTTACTGGGTTGTCCATTTTTGTAAAACACAAGATCGCGCATTTCCCTGACGATTTTCCCGTAACTTTCAGTACTGTCCATTTCCGTTTTACCAGCAAGAAAACCGCCCATAATGCTTACGTCAGATTCATCCATGATTTGAGCTGATTTCAAATTGAGTTTTTTACTGTATGTTAAAAGCTGTCCTAGGTATTCTTTCATCTTTTCGATATTTTCTTCAGGCGGATCTTTTTCAAGCAAATTATAAAGATTTTCGGCGAGGGCCCTATCAGCTTCCGGCATTGTTCGGACATTTTTTCCCATATTATCGGCTTCATATTTTCTTCCCTTATCTCGTTCTGCCTGAAGTTTTAAATAGGCAAGTGCTGTGCGCGAAAAAGCAATATCGAGGCGGTTTCCCATCACTTCATCAAGTTTTGAATTTACTTTTTCATTTTCAAGATGCATTGGAAAACTTGTTTTTAAAATTTCAGCACAGGCCTTCAGTTTTTCATCAGTCGTGCCACTTTTACTTTTTGAAATTTTTGTTTTTGATTTTGATTTTTTATGTTTTGTCTTTGCATCTGCTTGCGGGCAAGCAAGCATGATGAGTGCGCAGATCATAAAAAATAATTTTAAATATTTCATTTTCATAAAGACCTCTTGGATCTTAGTATATCAATAAGCTCAAATACTCTTCGGGATAATTCCTTAAAACTTAAGCAAAGTTCTCTTTTCAAGACTTTACTTTTAGGGTCTATTTGAAATTTTCTTTAAATTGCGCCTCAAAAAAAAGGCAGACGAATTCTAAGCTACTGAAACACAAGAATTGTTGCGATGTTTAAAAATGGAAAAATAACTTGTCAACTTAAAATTAGCCTATCAAGATGGTGGGCTAACCTTAACGGAGTGAGCTATGAGTTGGTTTGATAATGTTAAGAGTCCAAAACTAAAGATTTCTAAAAAGGCCACAACAGAGGCCCAAGTTGTTTCTCCGGGAAATCTTTGGAAAAAATGTATTAGTTGTTCAGAAATTATCCAAGAAAGTAAATTGCACGAGGCCCATCAAGTTTGTCCCTACTGCGAACATCATTTTCGTTTGGGAGTGAGAGAGCGTATCGAGTTGCTTATTGATAAAGGAACTTTTGAGTATTTTGCAGATAATCTTACAACGATTGATCCCCTCAATTTCACAGACAAAAAATCTTACAAGTCTCGTCTTGAGGCCGAACATTTAAAGACTGGCCTTTTAGATGGAACAATTTGTGGTGTCGGTAAAATGAATGGGCGTGATGTTGCTTTGGCCGTGATGAATTTTAATTTCATGGGCGGTTCAATGGGCGTCGTGACCGGCGAAAAAATTGCTTATACTTTTGATAAAGCTTACGAACTAAAAATTCCGGCCATTGTTGTTTCGGCCTCAGGGGGCGCGCGGATGCAAGAAGGGATTTTATCTCTCATGCAAATGGCAAAAACCTCGGCCGCAAGAGGGCGACTTAAAAACGCGGGTATTCCCTATATTTCATTAATTACTGATCCTACGACAGGGGGAGTGGCCGCAAGTTTTGCACTTTTAGGAGATGTGAATATCGCTGAACCGAAGGCCCTTATTGGTTTTGCAGGCCCACGTGTGATTGAACAAACGATTCGTCAGGTTCTTCCTGAAGGTTTTCAGCGCGCTGAATTTTTGCGTTCCCATGGTTTTGTCGATCGCATTGTTCATCGTCATAAATTAAAAGAAGAGATTGTCTTTTTTGCCGATATGTTTCTTCCCCGTCAGGTAGGCGTTTAGGAGTGAATTTCATTTTTGATGATGAGAGCGAAAAAAAACTTCTTTCTTTGATGGCCCAACATTTTGGTGTTATGAGTGCTACAAATGGGGCAGAACGCTTTTTAGAATTAAAAAACTATCTTGCCCCTATGCTTAAAGAGGCAAGTACTTTTGCTTCGAAAAAAATCATTATTGCGGGAACAAATGGGAAAGGCGAAACGGCCCATTGCCTGAATTATTTATTTGAGTCTTCGGGAAAGAAAACGGCCCTTTGGACTTCTCCTCATATCCTATCTCTTCGTGAGCGCTTTTATTTTCAAGGCGAAAATCTGAGTTACTCTGAATTGGAATCTGCTCTTCAAGAGGAATTTCTCGAACAAAAAAAGAGCAACATTGTTTTAGGGTATTATGAAACGCTTTTTGCCAGCTTTTTACGTGTGGCCTTAAAAAAGAAACCTGAAATTCTTATTTTAGAAGTGGGGCTTGGCGGGCGTTTTGACGCTGTTAATTTACTGACTCCCGATTTAAGCTTGATCACTTCAATAGCGCGCGATCATGAAGAGATTTTAGGGCGAGGGCATCGGCGTATTCTTTTAGAGAAGCTTGGTATTACGAGAAAAAATGGGCCACTTCTTAGCTGTCTTGAATTAGCTTATCAACGCGAAATTTGTCGTGAGTACTGTGACAATAACGATGTTCCTTGGGAAGATTTTTTTGGATTGGGCCTTCTTTTAAAAAAGGATCATTACTCGTTACGTAATAGATTCTTGGCACTCAAAGCGTTTGAGAAGTTAGAAGGACATTCTTTTAACGGTACCTGGCCATCTGATCTTTCATTTAAGGGAAGGGGTGAGCGTCTAGATTGGGAGCAGGGGCAATTTTACTTTATCGGGGCCCATAATCACGATGGCGTAAGAAAGATGCTTGAAGGGCTAAAAACAGGTCATTTGCTTAATGATTTTTCATTCCCGTTTGATACAATAGTCGTGTCTTTTTCGAAAAGGTCTTTTGAGGAGATTGAAGCTTGCTTGAGGCTTATTAAAGCTGAGAGCTATTTGCTTGCTCGTAGGGTGGTTCTTACAACTTATGAGCACCCAAAGGCCATGGACGCAGAGACACTTTCAAAGTTTAAAGGATTGGTTGAATTTGCTCACGATTGGAAAAAAATTATTCCCTCACTTAAAGGCCCCACTTTGGTTACGGGATCTTATTATTTCATTGGAGAAATTCAGCGCCACTTCTGCTTATCTTCATCTTCGTCTTCATCTTCTTCGCCTTATCCTCATTCTTAGTTTTTTTCAAAGCACTCTTAGCTTCGCTCGCGAAGATAATAGCTTTTCGTTCGGAGACAAAATTAATGTCCTTTCAGATAAGGCCTTTCGAAAGACGCGTGAAAATTTTTTTGAGGCCACTGGTAATGTTGTTGTAACTTTTAAAAAAGACACTCTTTACGGTGAGAAGGCCACTTTAAATATTGAATCTGGTGATATTAATATTGAAGGTAACGTTCGTTACATCAGTCAAGATATGACTTTGTTTGGAACCAAGTTAAAATACAATATAAAAACAACGGAGCTTCAGGCCCAAAATGCCAAAATTGTTTCTGATAATTATACGGTGGTGGGGCGAGTTTTAGAAAGGCACCCAGGCCAAATCATTACTGGGGAAGAAGTCGAGTATTCGACCTGTCGAGATTGTCCAGAGTCTTGGAGTGTTTTTGGAAAAAAAGTTCATATTACGATTGGGCAATATATTCGTATCACTCATGCTTATTTTAAAGTGAATGAAGTCGTTGTGATGTATGTTCCCTACATCATTTTTCCAATTAAAAAGGGAAGAGAAACCGGCCTTTTATTTCCACGTTTTTCTCTTAATTTTGAAAAAGGGGCCAATTATCAGCAGCCTTGGTTTTGGGCCATTAGTCCTACAAATGATTTGACTTTAACTCCCTCAATTTTTGGAAGGAGAGGATGGGGAGGAGAGAGTCAATATCGCCAGATGTTCGGGGAGAAAAAATGGATTGAAGTTAATTCTTTAAATGTAAGAGATGCTATTTATCTTCCTCAAAAAGAGGATGAGAGTACTTCAGGGAAACATTATTGGCGAAATTTTTCTGATTATGAACAACATTTAAGTATAGGCAACTTTGCCAATCATCACTTTTTTTATACGGATACCCATGATCTAGATATTGTGCGAGATTTTAGAAGTTATACTGATTCACGTATTTTAGGTAGTGAAGTAGGAGGAGGCGGTTTTTTTGAATTTAGGCAGCGCTTTTTTAATCTTAATTTAGAAACTTATTATAATCGAAATCTTCTCACGCCTGACCCGCTAAGCTTTGATCATAACTATGTTCAACAGTGGCCAAGAATTTCTTTTTCAACCACACCTTATTCTGTGCTTCATACCACTTATCCTGGGCTTAAAAATATTGCACTTGGATTTGGTGGAGATTTTGTTTCTTTTCATCAAAATCACTTTAATGAAGGGCAATACATTCGAAACGCAAATAGAACGAATCTGGCCCCTTATCTTGCTTGGGATATTGCCGATATTGGCCCAGTAAAATTAAAAACAACCTCGACTCTTGATTATCAGCATTATAATTTTCCAGGTAAGGGGGAGCGAACTTTTACAAAACGTGGCATTGTTTATGAAAGTGAAGCTTCCTTCGAGTTGCAAAAAATTTTTGGCCTTTCCTATATTGATCGGCACCCTGTCGAAAAAGTCGATCTTGATCAAATGGATGATCGAGTGAAATTTGAGCAACCCGCTGTGACTTGTCTTAGTTGTCAGAAAAAACTAGTTGGAGATCTTCCCCCTTATGAGTCACGTTATGGACAAAAAATAATTGAAAAATCACGAAGCAGTTATCGTCATTCTCAAGAATTTAAATTTAAACATTATTATATGACTGATCAAAATATGAGTGGAAATGCTCAATTTTTTAATCAAATTAAAAAAAATGAAGGCCAATTTGATTATCTTGATGCCATCCGTTCACAGGAACATGACCTTACACAAACGCTTTTAAAAACGTCTTTACCGATGAGTAACACTGTTGAACTTCAGTGGAATAATTCTGTGTTAAAAAAAACGCCGACGGCCTTGGATTCTCTTAAAGATTGGCGATTTTTGCGTGATAATTTTTCTTATTCACGCGTGAGTTATTTTAATATTTCACAAGGCTATGATTTTGCCGTGCAGAGGCAGAATTTTGATGATGGTTTAACTCGCTTAAAGATTGAAACAGGTTTTAATTGGGATCGTTTTACTTTTGGTGCTTCTGAGTATTATTTTTATAAAACATCGGACAATATTACACAAGTTTCGGGAAGTCGAAGTTTTGAAAGAGGAAGTCTCGGGCTTAGTTTTTCTTATGATTCTACAACGAAGCCTGCTAATAAAAAAACGGGAGTGACTGCCGAATTGACACCTCTTGATATCATTACTCTTAGTGCTATTTATAAATATGATATTCAAATGAAACGTCGTACTGATTCTAATTATAAAATGCTTTATTCTCCTCCAAACAATTGTTGGAAGTTTGAAGTTCAATATGCTCAAACCTTAATTGATAAGCAGGTTTCTTTTAACTTTTTTATTAATTTTAATGAAAATAATTTTAAATCCCTGACTGATTCAAGCAAAACAAAATAGTCGGCCATGTTTTTTAACTAAAAATTGGCCACGCAGAGATTGCCTTATTCCCTTAGGGGCTTCTTAAGTCTAAACTACTTCTATGCGAACAAATGATATCCGTGTTCACGGCATTTATGATTTAGCGACGATTGAAGTTCTTAAAGAACAAAAGGTTTCTCATTGGGCCTTTGATTTTAGGCCTCGCAGTTTAAATTTTATTCAGGCCTATAAGTTAGAAGAAATTCTTTATAAAGAGGGAATGCACGCTGATAGCGTGACCCTTCATTTTTCGAATGAAAAAGATTTTGTCGTGAAAAAAGTTATCACTGATTTAATGAAGGCGTATCCGCAAATAAAAGGACGACTTTTTTTAGAATTTTCTGATACACAATCTGTTTTTTATTATGAGTCTTTTGGCCTTCCTTTTTATACGCATTACATGTCCGATCGATTAAGTCAGGATTTTTTATCTTCGCCTTTTCTCAAAGGACTTATTCTTGGAAGTGATTTGTTAGATGAAATTTTGGCCAATGAATTAGAACGAAATTTTCTGATGAATCTTTTTTCCTATAATCCGAAAATGTTGGCAAGGCCTATTGATTTTGTTTTAAACACAACTCAAAATACCGTTTTTTACCGAAGTTTTTTTGAATTTTTAGATTTTAAAGTGGTCTCCCTTGTTCTTGGGCCTGAACTTGAAATTAATTACCGTCATATTAATTTTGATCTTCTTCGCCATAAACTGAGTAACCTTTTGCAGAAGGAAAAATATCATGCGCATTCTTCTTTCCAATGATGATGGTGTTCATGCGCCGGGGATAAAAGTTCTTAAAAAAATTTTAAGTGAAATTGCTGATGTCTATGTGGTGGCCCCGCTTGAAGAAAAATCAGCAACGGGCCATGGACTCACGCTTTCTCATCCTGTGCGTGTCGTAGAGATAGAAGAAAAAGTTTGGGGAGTGAGTGGCTATCCGGCCGATTGTATTTTAATGGCGCTTCAAGAACTTTGTGAAGATATTAAATTTGACCTAGTTGTTTCCGGCATAAATTATGGCGCTAATATGGGGCAAGAAATTTATTATTCAGGCACAGCGGCCGCTGCTCGTGAGGCCACTTTTAATTCCTTAAAATCAATTGCCCTAAGTTTAGTGACTGATTCTTTTTCAAAAAAAACTTTGCATTTTGAAAGCGCGGCCAATTTTATTAAAAATTTTATTTTAGCTAAAGGCCATGAGCAACTGGCCCAGCATCAAATGTTTAATATCAATGTTCCCAATCTTCCAGAAAGTGAAATATTGGAGGCCGTTCCCACTATTTTAGGATTTCGTGATTATGCTAAAGGAACACAAAAAAGATGGGATACGAGACAAAAAGCTTATTATTGGATGGGCGGAGAGTTTGTTGGGCCTAGAAAAATTCCGCACTCTGATGGTTTGGCCATTTTAGAAAAAAAGATTTCCGTCACGTTGATTGATTTACTCGCAAGTCCTATGGCCCAAAATCCTCAGTTGGTCACATTTTTAAGTCAACATTTCGGAGCTAAAATTTAAAGTCAAAATGAAAATAAAATCTCTTCAATTAATATTTCTTTTTTCTTTTTTTCTCCTTGTCTCTTGTGGGCATGTACAAAGTGGTTATTATGTAAGGCTCACTGGTTCAGAGACGACGGACACTCTTGCTGAACATTTTAATATTTCAAGTGATACTTTAAAAAGAGCAAATCCTACTAAAAAATTTATTAAAGATGAGTGGATTTTTATTCCGCGAGAAGATGGCATTGTCTCTTATTTTGATAAAAATCGTAAACAGATGCTTTTAGAAGATTTACAAAAAAGTGAGCGTGAAGAACAAAATAGAATTTTTTCTAATAAACGTTTTCTTTGGCCAGTTCCGGCCAGTCGCCATGTGACTTCTGAATACGGCTTTAGAGGAGAAAGGCCCCATGAAGGAATGGATATAGCGGCCCCTATTGGAAGTAGTATTTTAAGTGTAGATGATGGAGTTGTTGTTTATTCAGGTAACGACTTAAGTGGCTATGGCAACATTACAGTGATCTCCCATAAAGAAGGTTATTTTTCTATTTACGCTCACGCCATGAAAAACTATACAAAAAAAGGCCAGCGCATTTATAAAGGGCAAGTCATCGCTTTGGTGGGGATGACAGGGCATACGACGGGGCCTCATCTTCATTTGGAAATTCGACGTAATTCGCAGGCCTATAATCCAGAATCTTTTTTCGGCGAGAAAATGATTTTAGCGCAGTAGCATGGGAACCATTTATTTAAAACAATTAATAGTTTGCCGAAAGCGTTTATCCGTAACGATCCCCGATTCTTTTTGAGTATTTTCAATAAAAATAGCATTGACGAGGCCAAGTTGATTGGCCTGATAAATAGGGTATTGTCCCTTAAAAAGATTCTCTAAATCTTTATCTTTTGACTGAGAAAGGCGAGTATTGTCGGCTTCGATTAATATCCTTGTGGGATGTGTAAGAGTAAGTTGTCTTGGATACGATAGAAGAAGCGCGATTTCTTCTTTCGTTGAAAAATTTTTATCAATTTTATGACTTATGAGCTTGAGAATTTGCTCTGGGTCTCTTATGTGAGAGGCCGTAAGAATGAGTTGACTTTTTTCTAAAGGAAAAAAACAAAAAGGCGTATTTTTTGTAGGAGCAATTCCATTTGCGTGAAAGAGACCAGAATTTTCAGTTCCTATTTTAAGTTCTTGATCGATGATCATAAAAAAAAGATGATCAGAAATTTTCAAACCAAGAAGAAGTGGTTTAGGAACATTTTCATCTGTCGTCATTATTTTTTCGTGAGGCCCACTGTAGAGACTTTGATCATGATCACAAAAAAAACTTTTTTGGGACGATAAATTTTGGGCCAGAGCAATTGGATCTCCCTTAGATGAGGGATTAAAGGCCGTCTTTATAAAAGAGAGTGTTTCACCGGCCTTGAGGGGTTGATTATCTTTAAACAAAGAATCCCTGAGTTCTTTAAATGACCAAAGAACTTCTTTTTTTGTTTCTAAAAATTTTTCAAAATCGTCGTCAACATAAAGATGATGACGATAATTTTTTTTAAGAAATTGATCGAGTTTCTCCACTGTTTGTTTTGAATGGTGGCGTTTTAAAAGATCATTGAGAGCAAAAAGAAGAGGCGTTTGTCCTGAATTAAATTCTCTAAATTCGATATTTTGAAATTGCGATTCAAAAAATTTCACATGAGAGGGTAAAGAGACTTTTTC
>Ga0247844_1001793_pt1 | contig 37539 bp, 27 predicted proteins | sample LaCtaG_FD_192421 | JGI IMG/M metagenome (GOLD analysis project Ga0247844, IMG submission 192421) | Freshwater microbial communities from meromictic Lake La Cruz, Castile-La Mancha, Spain - LaCruzMarch201714.5m_1 | ecosystem: Environmental > Aquatic > Freshwater > Lake | place: Spain: Castile-La... | reverse complement strand
TGACAGCGTGGCAGGACGATCGGTTGCCTTCTCGCGCGAATCACGTCCATGCGAGCTAAAGCTCAGCACTACTTTGTCTCCCGCAGCACCGCCAGCCACTCCTCCGTCGCCACTTCCTCCAGTCGTTTCAGCATGGAGCATACGCGTCCCGCGTGTCGTGGTTCGCGTCCGCGCGGAGCACTCATTCAACCGGCGCAGCCGCAAACTGATGATCGTGGGATGACCGTGAATCTGCGGATGCTTCGTCGCATCGATCAAGGCGAGGAGGTAGAGGCGGCGGATGGGACAGTCGGCGGGGATCGTCGCGGGCATTGCTTTCGCGTGGATCGGAGCTGTCCGGGTTTCTGGCGGTTGAAAGGACTTATTGAACCGCTATGCTCATCCCATGTCCGCTCGAGACGCCATCCTCACCGAGATCGATCAACTGCCCGAATCCGTTCTTCAGCAAACGCTGCAGTTCATGCGTTTCGCCGCCCGGCAGCAAGAGGAGTCTGAGTGGCAGGACGTTTTGCCCTCCCGAGCAGTCGAGCAGGAATTCCTTGATCTCCTGGATGCGCCATGATCCCAAAACTCGGTGAAGTGTGGATGGTCGATATGGGCATCGCAGGCAAAGTGCGGCCTGCCGTAGTGGTTCTCGATGATCGTGTCGAAGTGGAACGTGCGCTAATCGTGCAGGTGCCAGTGACTTCGCAGAATCGCGGAACGGTGTTGGAGGTTCCGCTCGGGCACCTTCGTTTCCTCAAGCCCGAGTCCACTGCGAACATCCAGGGTATCGGCTCCCTGCCGAAGACACGCTTCGAGCGCAAACTCGGCGTGTTGCCACTGATGATTTGGAGAAAATCAGGACCGCCATGCGAGCGGCGTTTGGTCTGTGAAGGTAATCGTGAGCTTTAGCTCGTGAAAGCGTGGCAGGCCAAGACGATCACTGCTCACGTGAAACATGCCCGTGCGAGCTAAAGCTCAGCACTACTCTCCGCGCAGCACTGCCAGCCACTCCTTCGTCGCCACTTCCTCCAGGCGTTTCAGCAAGGCGGCGCGGGGAGCGCTCATGTCGGGGCTGTCGTCCTTCGCGAAGGTCTGCATCAGTCGCACTTTCCCATCCACGGGCCAGCCCGGAGCCTCGCCGCCCGGCTGGGCTTTCAGAGCTGCTGCTCCTTTCAACGAGGCACCGGGTGGCCGCTGCGGGTTTGCGGGGATCAAAGCCATGATCACCGTCTGGAGCTGCTCCTGGTCCCTCCAGACCGGCGGGAGGGAGCTGCGGGGCGGAAGCCCAGGTTGCTGTTGCGGTTGGATGGCGCATTCGCGTTGCGGTTGGCCGTGCGGCAATTGCGTGCGGAGTTGTTCCAGCCACCGCCACGGTTGACCCGATGCGTGCCCTGTTATGGAAGCAGTCCGCAATTGTCATCGGTGGTGGCTGGGCAAAGTCAAGCCCGCCAGCAGGCGCTGACGAAACCGTGCGCACTTTGCCGGGGCGGTGGCTGCGAGGCAGGCGGTGAGCCGCTGCTGCGTTTCCGCCTCTGTGCGCAGGCCGGTGGCGAGGTCCGCGTGGCATTGGCGGACTCTCAGCTTGAAGCGGCGGCGACTGCGCCGTGCGAGGCCCACCCAGCCGGGATGAAAGCGGAAGCCAAGGAAGTCCAGCCCATGCCGCGTCTGCTGTAGCATCGGTGTTTTGAGTTCCAGACCCAGATCAGCCGTGGTGAAGCGGAGGACCTCATCACGCGCGCGCAGCAGCGTGTCCTTGTCTGCGCTCCACAGGATCATGTCATCCATGTAGCGGGCATAGCCGCGTGTGAGCAGTTGCTCTTTGATGAAGCGGTCCAGGAAGCCGAGGTAAAAATTGGCGAGATGCTGGCTGGTCAGGCAGCCGATGGGCATTCCCTTTAGCTCGCCGGGGCGGTGGCTGTCGATGACCTGCCACCACAGCCGCAGCAGGTCGTTTTCGCCAAAGAGGCGTTGCAGCTTCTCAAACAGCTTCACCCGTGGGATCGTCTCAAAGTAGTGCCGCACGTCGAGCTGGAGATACCACGCGCATAGTGCCGTCCAGCGGCTGGCTTCCAGAATCGCGGCGCGCAGGCCTAGACCGCGACGGCAGGCAAAGGTCTGGCGGATGAGCCACTGCTCAAAGGCGGGCTCACACACATTGATCAGCGCGTGGTGCAGCACGCGGTCGGCAAAGCAGGGCGCACTGATCACGCGCGGCTTCGGATCACGGATGTGAAACTCGCGGAACTCACCGCGTGGTCCGCTGCCGTTTTGAATGCGGGTGCCGACGTCTTGCAGACTGTGCGGTAGCGCGGCGGTGAATTCCCTCACGTCCGCGCGGTCCTGCTTGCCGCGCATGGAGAGGGCCAGCGCGTGCTCCAGGTTCTGCCATTCGGTCAGGCGGTGAAAGAGGTGGATGTGGCGTTTCATGCCACCAATTTCAGCACATCCGCGCCATATTTCTCCATGCGTGCCTCGCCGATGCCGGGGATCTCCCGCAGGGCTTCCAGCGTGGTGCAGCGTTTCTGCGCCACGTCGGCCAGTTGGGCGTTGGTGAAGATGGTGAAGGGCTCCACGGCATCTTTCTGCGCACGCTCCTTGCGCCAGTCCTTGAGCTTCAGGAACAGGGCGAAGTCCGCCTCGTTCAGCGTGGCCTTGTAATCAATCATGCCTTTCTTCGTGGGATCACTGATGTTGAAGGGCGGTGTCGCTGCCTTCGCCTGGTCGTCGTAGTGGACCTGATAGGCCCAGAAGGAATCCAGCCCGGCGGCCACGAACTGCTTCTCCACCTTCAGCACACGGTGCTGATTGAGAAAGATGGTCATCGTGGCCTCGACTTCCCCGCCTGAGCAGGGCACTTGAAAATGGCGGTAGGGCATGGCGGGCGTTACCGCGCGGCGGTGCCTGCGATCTCCAGTTCCGCGCTCATCGGGTAGCTGATTTGTGTGATCTGCGGGACGCTAATGTGATGCACGCGGCCTTCCTTGGTCTGCACGAAGAGCTGATAGCCAGTAGGTAACACCCAGGCGTAGTCGTGATGATGCACCAGCACTGCTGAGCCATCCGACACATGCACCGTGAAGGGGCGGAAGGGGTTGGACTGCATGAGAGTTCGGATTTCGTCGAGGAGCATGGAGGATATTAACGGTGGTGATTCAAGGCGGCAAGCAGAGAGATGAACGCTGCGGACGCCGCTGATCCAATGCTTGCGAGTGTGACGACTAAAAAAATCCGCGCCTGCGGCGGGCTGGGCTACGCATCGCTACCGCTCTGCTCCGCACTTCGCTACCGCTCATTTCTCTGGCGCTACCGCGCCTGCTGGCGGCCTGGAGGGGACGACTGCGGGGCGGAAGCCCAGGTCGCTGAGGCGGCTGGAAGGCGCAAACGCGATGCGGTTGGCCGTGCGGCAAATGCGCGCGGAGTAGCTCCAGCCACCGCCACGGGCGACCCGAAGCGCGCCCTGCGTGACAAGTGGATCAGTCGTGTTAGCTAGCGAGTAATCCGCGTTAGCTAAGTCCAGGCTGTCCATGCACCATTCATTCACGTTGCCATGCATGTCATAGAAGCCCCAAGGGTTCGGCGAGTAGTTGCCGATGGGAGCAGTGTATTTGAAGCCATCGTCATGCTTGGTGTCATTGTCCGTGAAGTTGCCAGAGATGTCGTTATAGTTGCCGAACTTGGACAGAAGGTTCGCATCATTGCCAAAGCTGAATGCGGTGAGTGTGCCAGCGCGGCAGGCATACTCCCACTGTGCTTCACTCGGCAGCGCGTATTCGTAGCCGGGTGGCAAGGTGCCAGCGGCGCGCTCGCGGTCGGTGAGGCGGCTGCAGAAGTCCACGGCCTCATACCAACTGATGTTCTCCATGGGCAGGTCACGCTCCATCTCCGGCTGCCGCTTGTAGGTGCTGCGGTTGCTGCCCATGATAGCGGTCCACTGCGGCTGGGTGAGTTCATACTTCGCCAGCCAGAAGCCACGGGTGAGCTTGACCTCGTGCTTGGTCTCGGCGCTGTAGCGGCCTTCCTCCGCCTTCTCTCCCTCTTTGCTGCCATCGGGGCTGCCCATCTCGAACTCACCCGCTGGGCACCAGAGCATCTCCACTCCGGTGGCATTGGTGAAGTGCATGCCTTCTTTTGCGGCTAGGTCGCGCTGAATGGGAAGCTCAGGAGCCTTCACTGTGAGGCCTGCCTGCCACACGCCGACGAGGGAGTCGGGCGGGACATTGGCAAAGCCTGTGCCACCTGCCCAGCGCAAGCTATCCTGCGCGCTGGCATCCAGCTCATACCAGTGCTGCTGCATGTAGGCGTAGAGATCCGATGTGGTCGCCTTCCGCCCTGAAACATCCCACAAGCGCGCACTGCCATCCGCACCTGCACTGGCCAGCACATCCCCACCCGGCGCATACTGCACCGCGGTCACGGCACCCACATGGCCGATGAGGGTGGCGATGACGATGGGCACTTGCTCCTCATTGATGCTCCAAAGTCGAATCAGGCCATCCGCAGAAGCGGACGCGAACTGCTTGCCATCGGGGCGGAAGCTGATGCTGGTGACGGCTTTCGTATGCCGCTGCTCCTGGGATGCCTGGCCGATGAGCCGCGCACGCAAGAGATTCCAAACGGTGATGGTTCCGTCGCTGCCGCCCGCCACCAGCACATTGCCTTCAGGCATGATGGCCAAAGCAATGCTACGTTTGGCGATGCTGGCTTCACGGACGAGGGTGGTGACGTCATCTTCACTCCACTTCTCTTCTTCGGCGCGTTTGCTGATCACCGTCTCATCAACTTGGTTCCAAGCATAGCTCATCTCGGCATTGGCGGGCAGCACCACACGGATGCCAGCGTCTGGAACCGCTGCGGCGAGCGTGGTGTTGTCCCGGCAGTAATCCATGGTCACGGGTGCGTGTGGGAATCCGCCGAGAGTCTTGGTGAGCAGGCCATCCTGCCAGAAGCGGATGTTTCCATCGGCACCTCCAGAAACGATGAAGCGGCCGCCCGGATTCCATGCAATGCGTGCCGCCTGATCTTCCACCGCCGCCGTGAACGCTGCCTTCGCGATGTCCCAGGTGCGGATGCCTTTATCCGTGGCGATGCTGAGCGTCTGCCCATTTGGATGGAAAGCGATGTCGTTCACCACGCCACCGGCGAGGATGTTGGTTTCCTCGCCATCGCTGAAGTCCCACATCGACACGCTGCCATCGGAGCGGCTGAGCGCGAGGCGGCGTCCGTCGGGGCTGAGCGTCAGGCCGTTGGCAGCGGAGTTACGCTGCGTGCTGGCCCAGATAGGCATGTAGGCAGGATGATTGGCAATCCAGGCGGCGGCTTCGTTGTATTTCTCTGTGTTGAGGTCCGCACGGATGAAACGCAGCAGGTCGTCGGGGGCGTCCTTCGGCCTGCCGAAGCCATCGAAGCCGATGGCCTGCGCAGTAAAGAGCAAAGTCCCGGGGTATTGGTTCTTCCGCTCCGCGGCGACCTGTGCGCGAAGCATCCAGCCGAGGCCTTCATTGTAGCGGGATACTTCGAGCTGTGCGGCGGCCTTGACCTCGGAGGCCACCGCGTCCTGCTGTGCCTTCAGGGCCCAGGCCGTGACAGCGCCAAACACGCCCAGCAGCGCCAGCATCCCAAGGGAGGCGAGCAGCATGCGCCGCAGCCGCTGGCGGGCCAGGCGCTTGTCCTTCTCCACTTTCACGATGGGCACCAGCACGTCATGCGTGATCTCAAACCACGTCACGCCGCCGCGCTCCTCCGTGCTGATGAGGCGGCGGTTCACGAGGGACTGCATCGTTTCACCAGGATCTTTCACACGGCATTTGGTCAGCGCGGCCACCGCATCATCGCGGGAGACGGGGCAGCGGTGCCCGGCCACGGTGACCATGCGGTCCTCCACAAAGTGCTGCACGCCCGCCGGGAGGCCGGTGAAGCTGCGCTCGTAAAATTGGGCCAGGATGATGCGGCTGCGGGCCACGAGGTCGTCCTCCCCCTCCGTTTGATCGGCCAGGCCCGTGCGCACGCGCTCGGCGGTGATGCGGTCCTTCTTTTGCTCGATGCGCTGGGTGTTTAACTCATCGCAGACAAGGCTGAGCAGCGGTGGCACGGCCCCGATCTCCGCCAGCGGCACATCTGGGCGGCGATTCGCCACAAAACGCACGATGCGCGCGGCGGTGTCTTCATCCACGAGATGGCGGCCCTCCATGTGGCCGGGCTTGAACACGGCATCCAGCGCCTGCGGGCCGCTGAGCAGGTGCAGGGCCATGCGGTTGCGCATGAGGCTGGGCAGCGTGCTCTTCCAGGCCTCCAGATGGGAGAGATAATCCTCCCGCAGCGTGATGACGATGCGCAGCGGGCCAGGAGAGAGATCGTAATCACGCACGAGTTTGCGATCCTCCGTGAAGCGCTGCTTCAAGGCCGCAGGCGCGCGGTTTTCAATGACATCCGCCAGCTCGGTGAACAGGGCGCGGACCTCCTCCAGCCTCTCCGCCCGCTGGCCGAGGGTGAAGGCTTCCTCGAATTGATCGAAGATCAGGATGGGCGGATGCTCAGCCAAAGAGGAAACGCGTGTGGCGCTGTGGTGGAGCGTTTCCCAGAGGGTATCGGAGACTTGGAGAGGGGGAGACTCGGAGACAGTGAGACTGGGTGGGCCAGAGAAAAGCGTGGTTTTGACCTGAGTGAGCAGCGGTGGGTCGCTTTTCTCATAGCGCAGGCGCAGGAGCACGGGGCGGAAGCCTTCGAGCTTGAGCTTCGGGATCAAGCCGGCACCGAGCAGGGAGGTCTTCCCCAGGCCGCTCTGGCCGTAGAGGATGGTGAGCGGGTTCTCACGCGTGCGGACGAAGATGTCGGCGATCTCGGCATCGCGTCCGAAGAAGTACTTCTGCGTGGCCTCGGTGAAGGACTCCAGGCCGAGCCAGGGATGATCCGCATCGACTATGCGTTGTTGGGCGGTGGTCGCGGGTTTCACGGTAGGGAAGAGCGTGGGCTAGAGGGAGGGATCACCCGATGAAAAGTGCTGGAAGAGCGCGGCAGCGTCCTGGAGTGCGGTGGCAGAGATGCAAGGGCAGGGCCCATGCATCGGCGACACCGCTCTCGTGAGGCCGAAACGTGAGAAAGGATGGGAGATGTCCGCCAGAGGAATGGGGTGTGGCGGGTGCTTGGCGTGGCGCGGATGTCGGGGGCTTCGGCGGGAGCGGTGTGGCGCTGACGCTTCCCACCGCACTCCGGGACGCTTCGCGACTTTCCGGCACTGGAGATCAAGGTTCTCATCCTCTGGGCCTCCCGGATGATCTGAAGGACTCCACCAAGGTGCGCACCGTGCGCACGAAATCGGGCGTGGGCTTTCCTCCCGGCAGGTGATTGTAATGGGAGCGGCTGAAGCACGCGGGCTCATGCTGCGGCTGCCACTTTTCCGGCAGGCTGGCATCAATGGCGACGGGCAGGTAATACAGAAAGCCATCTGACTGACGTGCGGCGATCCAATCACGCTCCGCATGGAAGTAGCGCTTTCGTTCAGTGTCAGCCTCCGTGGTGGCGGAGATGAGGCTGATGAAGAAGCTGCAGTCGCCAACCGCGTTCTTGAGCTGTGATTCAAAATTCTGCCCGAGCTGAAGGCGGGCCTTGTCCAGCCACACCGGGACGCCTGCTTTGTGCAGTTCACGGGCGATGGCGAGCGCGGCGAGCCGGTCCTCCCGTGCATAGCTGAGAAACACGCTGTCCTTCGGCATATGATCCGGGATGCGGGCCAGGAAGTCGTCGTCGTTGGCGGCCTCGCCATGCTTTTCCTGCCAGCGGCGGGCCAGCTCCATGACGAAGGTCGCCGGATCACCGGGCACGACATGCGTGGCCTGGATGAGCTTGTCGAAGAAGAACACCAGCGGCGCGGCCATGTTCTCTGCACGTTCCGCCAGGCATTCCCCAGCCGTGCTGCTGCTGCGGTCCGAGAGGCGTGACTTCCGCGCGGTGCGCAGGAAGAAACGCACGATCCAGTCCGTGAACGGAGCGCCGAGCAGCAGCAGGTAGCGTTTCTCCAACTGGCGGAAGATGTGGGTCATGCTGCCATCCGTGGCCTGATGCTTCAGCAGGCCGCAGATGAACTCCATGTAGTCCTCCTCCCAGACGGCGAAGTCGGGGTAGGTATTGTAGTCTCCCAGGATGTGGTAGAGCCAGGTGCCGGTGAGCGGCTCCGGGATGTCTGCCGCCTGAGTGGGGTGGTAGGCCAGCAGGTGCTCCTTTTCACGAAAAGCGGGCCGCATGGCCGTGAGCGCGGCGGCGAGGTGGTGATCAAAGGTGCTGCTGATGAAGAGATCAAAGTCGCTGATGCGTGCCAGCGCCAGCAGCGCCTCATTGGGCACGGGCTTCACGCCATCCAACAGCTCCCGCAGCTCGTCGTAGATGATCTTCCGCGCACCGCCCGCCAGCAGATATTCGCATGCGACGGCATTGATCGTCTCACACGGCGTTGTGGTTTGCAGCTTAAGATTGGCAGCAAGCAGCGGAGCCAGGTGACGATGCAGCGGCACGAGAGCGCCCGTCTGAGCATCCTGCACGGTGACAAGCTCCGGCCCGATGACCGGCAGCACCTGCCGCGCATGGATGTCCCGAATGAGCGTGCGCCAGTCTGATTCAGGGAGGAAGTCGTGGGATTGCATGCGGAGAAGGAGGGTGGCGCGAAATGAACAGCCGTCATCTCGATTCCGAAATGACGGCTGTGGTGTTGTCGTGATTCGTTGTGTGGTTCTTACACTCCCAATCCCTTATCAGGATCGAGGTGGAAGCGTTTGCGGGCGGGGGCGGTGAGGGGATCGCCGGGTGGGTAGGCGCGGTCGGCGGCGTATTGGAGGGCGATGCGGTGGGAAGTGATGGTTTCGATGGCGGCGTTGCGCTGGGCGGTGGCGCGGGTGGAGTCTTCGCGGCCTTTGGGCTGGGCGGCGAGGTCGATGCGGTGCTGCTCGATGGCGGCATCGAGGGCGGCGGTCTGGGTGGCTCCGATGCCGGGGAGGTCGTCGGCCTTGGCTTTGGCGCTGAGGGCGCTGGCAATGGCGAGGAAGCCCTTTTGATTGGGATGCAGGCGCGCGGGGAAGTAGCCGCTGGGGTCAAAGTTGGTCTCCGGGTCGTCGTCGGTGGCGTCCATACGCTGCTTTTGTTTGGCGGCCTTTTGCAGGTTGCGGAGCAAAGCGGTGAGTTTTTCGCGAGATTTGGCGGACTCGGAGGTTTCTTCTTCGCTGTCCTCCTGCTCGCTGCCGGCTTCGGTGACTTTGCCATTGGCCGTGCCGACCTTGGTGGCGAAGGCGGTGAGCCAGGTTTCCGTGATGCCTTGCTCGGCGAGGGCGGCCTTGTGGTCCGGCTCCTGGGCGGCGGTGAGGACCTCGGTGGCGGTTTTCAGCTCTTCGAGCTGCTCTTTATTAAAGGGGCCCTTGGATTGTTTCTTCTTCGGGGTTTCGCTGCCGTCGTTTCCGGCAGATGGCGGAGGTGTGGGTGCGTCTGGCATAGGTGAATATTTGGAATTCGAGCTTAGCCTGTCAGAAATGGTGCGGATTGTGAAGGAGAATTAAGTCTGTCACACGAGAACTGTAAGGGAATGGATGAATTTTTGGCCGTGTGAGGTGAAAATGGGGCTTTGTGAGCCAGGGATGCGGCCTTGTTTGCAAAAGTGATAGGCTTGTGAGCCAAAGATTAGGCTTTGTTTGCAAAAGTGATAGGCTTGTCAGCCAGAGATGAGGCCTTGTCAGCCGGGGAAGAAGGCCTGTTTGCCGGGGACGTGAGCTTGTCAGCGGGGGAAGTCTCCTTGTCAGCCGGGGAAGAAGGCCTATCAGCGAGCGGCCTTGCCTTGGCTGCTGGGGAGGAATGTCTGGGCGCGGTGGAGATGGCTCTGAGGGGGGGGCTGAGGTCTCTCCACTTTTCATGGCGGGTAGTCGAGAGTTCAGCTTGTGAAAGGGGAGGCTGACGGGCTAGGTCAGGGGCAAGCCGATTCATCCTGCTGCCATGCTGACTGACCTCCTCCTCCGCGACTTCCGCTGCTTTGCGGAATGCCGTGTGGTGCTGCACCCGGAGACGACGATCTTCATTGGGCGGAATGCGCAGGGGAAGACCTCGCTGATGGAGGCGACGTGCATGTTGCTGCGGCTGCAATCCCCGCGCACGACGAACCGCCAAGAGCTGATCCGTCTGGAGGCGACCACGATGCTCATTGAAGGCACGCTGGATGGCAAACGCCTGCGCTGCGCACAATCGGCCACTGTTCGCCGCCTCGCCGTGGATGGTGCGGTTTGCGGTAAGTCGAGCGACTACCTGGCCGCTGGTGGGCTGGTGGTGTGGATGGATCATCGCGATATGAATCTGCTGCGCGGCGGTGGCGAGCATCGGCGGCGCTTCCTCGACTTCGCCGCCAGCCAGATGTTTCCTGATTACCTGAAGGCATTGCGCGGCTATGAGCGCGCGGTGCGTGGGCGCAATCATGTGCTGAAGCGGGATGCAGTGATCGCCTGGCGGCAGGCGGATGCGTTTGCGCGGGTGATGGACGAGTTCGCCCAAGTGCTGCGCGCGCGGCGTGCGGAGCTGGTGCAGTCATTGCGGCCAGAGGTGGCGCGGGTCCATGCTGAAATCAGCGCCGGGGCGGAGCAGGTCGTAGTGGACTATGTGCCCGGCTTTGCCAGTGAAAGTCTGGCCGATGAGCTAGCAGCCGCGCGCCCAGAGGAGCAGCGCACGCGCCAGACGGCGGCGGGACCGCACCGCGATGACTTGGGCCTGACTTTAAACGGGCTTGAGGCGACAACCTTCGCGTCAGAGGGGCAGCAGCGCAGCCTGGCGCTGGCGCTAAAGGTGGCGCAGGCTTGTGTGCTGGAGCAGTGCTTTGGCAGGCCGCCACTGCTGCTGCTGGACGATGTCTTCGGCGAGCTGGACGCCACGCGCCGCCGTGCCCTGCTGCGGCTTCTTCCTGCGGGCACGCAAAAGATCGTCACCACCACCACGCTTGACTGGGCACGCGCAGAGGGCGTGCAGGGACTGCTTTATCGTGTGGAGGCGGCGGCAGTCGCAAAATCGAGCCTGGATGTTGAGACATGACAGGATCGGTGCATGATGTCGCCGTGAGTTTCCCCCCGATACGCAATGCCACCAGCGCCCCCGTGAAGCCGGGGCGACCACGGGCGCTGCCAGCCCAGCCCAAGCAGCAGCCGGAGCTTGAGCCGCCCTATCACGTCATCCTCCACGATGACGACACGCACACCTATGCTTATGTCATCGAGATGATGGTGAACATCTTCGGCTACGACGAGGCGCGCGGCTACAAGATCGCCTGCGAGGTGGACGAAAGCGGGCGCGTGATCGTGGTCACTTGCCACAAAGAACTGGCCGAGCTGCGCGTGGAGCAGATCCACGAATACGGTGCCGACCCGCGCATGAAGGAGAGCCAGGGGTCCATGAAGGCGACGATGGAGCCTGCTGCGTGAGTGGTGCAACTTTCCACCCGCAGGCCGTGTTTTAGAACGGCCATGAAACTGCACCAGCTCGCCGTCGTCTTCACACTTACCGCCCTCAGCGCCCATGCCCAGCAGCCCGCGCCACCGCCTGTTGAGCGGGCCGCGCGCGCCTTTGCCCAGCTCGATGCCAACAAGGACGGCAAACTAACCCGCGAGGAACTGCCAGAGCGGCTGCGTGGGAACTTCGACCGCGTGGACACGAACAAGGATGGCAGCATCTCCAAAGAGGAACACACAGCCGTGATGGCACGCGGCCAGGCCCAGGCGCCCAAAGGCGGTGCGCGACCGGTCCCGGCCTCTGTGGAAGCAAAGTTGGACCTGCCCTATGCGGACACGGACAACCCGCGTCAGAGGCTCGATCTTTACCTGCCAAAGGAGCGCAAGGGCGAGAAGCCACTGCCAGTCATTGTCTTCATCCACGGCGGCGGTTGGCGGGCCGGGGACAAGGCCAGCGGCGCGGGGAATGTGATGCGCTTCGTCGAATCCGGCGAGTACGTCGGCGTGTCCGTAGGCTACCGACTGACGAATGAGGTGCAGTGGCCCGCGCAGATTCATGACTGCAAAGCCGCCATCCGCTGGGTAAAGGCACACGCGAAGGAGCACAACCTCGATGCCACGAAGATCGGCGTCTGGGGCAGTTCCGCAGGTGGGCACCTCGTTTCCATGCTCGGCACCAGTGGCGATGTGAAGGAACTCGAAGGCGCGGTCGGCAAGCACCTGGACCAGGACAGCCGCGTGACCTGCGTGGTGAACTACTTCGGCCCGGAGAACTTCCTCACCATGATCCGTCAATCGAGCACGATTGACCGGACCAAGGGCAGGGACTATCCCGAGGCACTACTGCTCGGCGGCTCAGTGCCGGAGCGCGAGGCTGTGGCCAAGGAGGCCTCTCCCGTGACCCATGTCTCCGCCGGGGACGCACCCTTCCTCACCGTGCATGGCACCAAGGATCCACTGGTCCCTTTTGCCCAGGGTGAGGAAATTCACGCCGCTCTCAAGCAGGTCAACGTCCCCTCCATCCTGCAACAGATGACCAACGGCGGTCACGGCTTCCGCCACGCCGATCTGGACCAGCGCGTGAAGCAATTCCTCGATCTCCACCTGCGCGGCATCCCCGCCGAGATCGCCACCACGCCCATTGAGGTGACAGAGGCGCGGAAGTGAGACTGGCTATTCGCTATTAATCCGGCGCTTTGATAGCGCATGGCTCCGAGCTAGGTGCGCGCGGGTAAATGCTGCCTTCACTAAAAACAGCTTGGAGTTTCTATGACAAATACATCTGCACCGCAAAAGCTCACGCGCCCATTCGTTCCATCATCCGATGCGTTTCCTTTTCTTCTTTCTCGGTGCCACAGCCATTCACGCGGCGGAACCATCTGCCCCTAAAGCGCCGCACATCCTCCTCCGCGAGGCATTGCAGTTTGAAAACATCGGCGATAGCGGACGCGTGCCGGGGACGATTCGGCTGCTGTATCAGCATCTGCCAGGCGCGACGGTTACACTTTGGCCGTGGCATCTTCATGAACGCGAGCGGGAGATGCTGATGCGGGCGTTTCCGAAACTGCGCATCGCCGAGGGCGAGGTGGATAATGCCGGGAAGGCATCCACACCCGCGCTGGTGGAGGCGTGGAAGGATGCGGACATGTTCATCACTCCGGCGCGTCATGCGAAGACCTTCCAGGCCTGGGCAAAAACGGGCAGGCCGTATGGCTTCTTCGGCTCACACTTTGATCCCATCAGTGGCCGCTCGACGCTGCGGGATGGCGGCACGTTGGAGGAGTTGCGCGAGGCGATCACGAGGCTGCCCGCGGATCATCTCGACGGCCACTACAAGTCCCGCGAGGTCTATGACAGTGCGTCCTTCGTCTTCGCCCGCGATACGTATTCGCTCCAGTATTTGCAGGGGCAAAAGCTGCGCACGCCCATCATCGAGTTCGGTCTCGACGGCACGTTTGGCATCGCGGTGCGGGATGAAAAGCGGGCGCAGAGCTGGCTGCAGCGCATCGGTGTGGAGGAAGGGAAGTTCATCTGCGTGCTGCCGCGTCTGCGCTACACGCCCTACTACCGCGTGAAGAACTTGCCGCGAAACGAGAGCGACTACGAGATCGATGCGATCAACGCCGAGCACGCCGCCCGCGATCACGCGCCGCTGCGCGACCTCATCACGCTGTGGGTGCGCGAGACGGGGCTGAAGGTCATCCTTTGCCCCGAGATGACTTACGAGATCACGGTGGCGAAGGAGCAGCTCTTCGATCCCCTGCCCGCCGACGTGAAACACAACGTCATCTGGCGCGACACCTTCTGGCTCGCTGACGAAGCCGCGTCCGTCTATGCCCGCACAGTCGCCGTGGTCAGCGCGGAGTGCCACTCGCCCATCATCGCCCTTTCCCAAGGCACGCCCGCCTTCTACGTGCGCAATCCTGCCGATACCGTGAAAGCGCAGATGTTACGCGACCTCGGCCTCACCGATTGGGTCTTTGAGAGCACCCACACCACCGGCCAGCAGCTCTGGGAGAAACTCAAGCCCCTGCACGAAAACCGCGCCGCCGGTCGTGCGAAAGTGGACGCCGCGATGCAGAAGGCATCGGCTATTCAGAAACGCATGGTCGAGGCCATCGCGGCTGCGGTGGAGAAACACCGCTCAAAGGCAGTGCGGTGAAGCTGCGGTATCGTGGCATGAACCCGGCCTCCGAAATGGAAGCCCCAAACGGGACCGTGCACCCCAGCCCAGGGAATCGCCCCACCAGCATTGAGTTAGCTTCTCCGTAGAGTGGCCGCCTCGACGCGACCCAGGCTATGGCAACATGTCCCTTGTGCCTGCCCCGTGCTCTCCAAGACCATCCTCATCGTTCCCCCAGCCCGCGCACCGCTTCCCGATTCACCGCATCATCAAAGATCGCCCGCACTGGCACCTGCAATCCAGGGATCACCTCGCTCATCAGCACCCCGTCCGTCTCACGCGCCGCCGGAGCATACGCCCCCTCTGCCAGCCGATGCACCTCCACCGACTCCGCCACCGGGTCCACCAGCCAATACTCCCGCACCCCGTGGCTCGCATAGTCCGTGAACTTGACCCCGCGATCCCGCGCCTCCGTCGAAGGGGAAAGCACCTCCACGATCAAGTCCGGCACCGGGAACCGCAGCGTGTCCGGCGTTAGCATCGACGCCTTCGCGATGCCGAAGAAGCAAATGTCCGGCTCATAATCATTGCGCGGAAACGATGTCATCGCCTTCTCCACATGCACCTCACCGCAGCCCTGCATCAGACAGTGCGTGTCCATCAGCCGAAATAGCCGCTTCGTCGCCATCAAGTGCCGATGCAGCGCTGGCGAGTGCAGGATCACCTCGCCATTGATGAACTCCCATTTGTGTTCCGGCGTTATGTCGTTGTAAAACTTCACCCGCAGCGCGTGCTCGCGCGCCAGATCGGCCTGCGCCTCCTGCACGAGTTCAGGATACAAGGGCGAAGCTTTCAGCGGATCGAGTAGAGACGTGCTCATCGTTCGCGAAGTATGCCGCGCCGCCCGCGATCTGTAAAGAATGCCCTGCGTCCCCTGAAAGGCCGCCGCTTTCTCCCCTCGCCAAGTCGTGTCCGATGCGGTTGAATCCGCGCACTCCCATGAGCGCGACCTCCCCACGCGATCCCTTTCGCATCTTCCTCTCCGGCTCCACCGATGACTTCGGGCCGGTGCGGCTCAGCTTGAAGCAGGCGCTCGAGCGCGGCCAGTTGCACATCATTCATCAGGCCGACTTCCCGCAGACGCAGGCTGATACCGTGCTGAAGCTCGCGCAGCTCATCGCCCCCTGCGGCGTGCTCGTCCATCTCATCGGCAGGCAGCCCGGTTCGATCGCTGCTCCCGCCGCTGTGGCGGAATACCTCGCCTACGCCGAGCGCGAGGGCGGCTTCCTCCATCGGCTGCCCGACTTGCGCGCGGCGCTTGGCGACTGCTCCGGGCTCACCTACACCCAGTGGGAGGTCTTCATCGCCCTGCATCTCGGCATCGATGTCTTCGTCTATGGCGACCCCACCCAGGCCCAGCTTGATCATCCCCAGCGCCAGCACATCGACCGCCTGCGCAGCGCCCGGCGTTACACCGACAGCTTCACGGATGCCCACGACTTGAAGGACAAAATCTGGGCCGCCCTCCTCTGGCACTACCGTCAGGCCGTTCCGTCCGCCCAGCTCCCCGCCATCTTCCGTCCCTCCAATCTCCCCGGTGGCTATATCGGCCGGCTCTTCCTCGGGCGGGATGACTTCCTCTCCCTGCTCCGAGCCTCGCTGGAAAAGCAGACGCACGCCACCGCCATCACCCAGGCACCGGCTGCCACGGGCATCTCCGGCCTCGGTGGCATCGGGAAAACGCACGCCGCGGTGGAATATGCCCACCGGCATCGCGGGGATTACGCCGCGCTGCTCTTCGCCAGCGGCGAATCCCCGGAAAAGCTCAGCGCCAGCCTCGCCGCGCTCTGCGGCGTGCTGCATCTCGATGCGGGGGGCGAGCTGCCAGCGGAAGAGGCCGTGCGCGTCGCCGCCGCCGTGGATTGGCTCGCCAGTCATCGCGGCTGGCTGCTCATCGTCGATAATGTGGATACCGAGGAGGCCGCCGCCGCCCTCACCGGCCTGCTGGAGCGCCTCACCACCGGTCACGTCCTCATCACCTCACGTCTGCATGATTGGGCCGACAACGTCGAGTCCCTCGACATCGAAGTCCTCAGCCCGGACGCCGCCACCGACCTCCTCCTCCAGCTCACCGACAAACAGCGCCGCAAAAACGCCGACGACCCCGCCAAGGCCCGCCTGCTGGCCGATCTTTTGGAGGGCCTACCCCTCGCCATCCATCAAGCCGCCGGTTACATCAAAGAACAGCGCCTCACCCTGGCCGACTACCTCTCCCTTTACGAGCAGGAGGCCGCCGACCTTCTCAGCTGGTTCAAAAAGCACCTCATCCCCTACGCCGGCCCTGAGGACCTCGGCCCCCGGCCTGTCCTAATCACCTGGAAGACCAGCTTCGACAAACTCGACGCCGACACCCGCTTCTGGCTCCTCGTCTTCGCCCACTTCGCCCCTGATCCCATCCCCGAGTTCCTGCTCGACTCCGCCCCGGATGCCGCAGACGAAGTCAAAACCCGCCACCGCACCGCCAAGCGCGCCTTGGCCCAGGCCGAGACCTACAGCCTACTCACCCGCGACCGCGACCAGCCCCGTTTCAAGCTCCACCGCCTCGTCCAGCACATCCTCCGCCTCACCGCCACCGAGGCCGAGCGCTATGCCGCCATGGAGGAAGGCCACTTCTTAATTGTTGAAAACGAACACGGGGAGCCGACTCAGCCATGGGGTATGTGGCACCAACTAGAGGTTCACGGTCTCGAACTTGTCAGACACACTCATTCTGTGCCCGTGGCGAAAGATTCTCGCCTCCACAAGCTACTGTTGCGACTCCTTCATCGAGTTGATGGCAAAAACCGACAACTCAATGTTATAAAGACGGAAGCCGACAAACTCATGGATGCGCTCAGCGGCGAAAATGGTTTCTGCGAATTCAACCGGGAGCATGAACGCCTGCTAGAAATCTTCATGGAAGTATTTGGTCCAGAGCAAATCCTTCGTGAACTGTCGGAAGCCGGAGGGAAGCCCAATCCGAAATCCCAATAACCAGTGACTACGGAAGTACGACCGCCAAAGGTCTTAGACACCGGCTGGCGGAGGCCGAGCCGCTAATGCGGCGAGCCTTGGGCATCTTCATCGCCAGCTTGGGGGCGGAGCATCCTGACTCGCGAATGGTGCAGGAGAACCTCAACGCCCTCCTCGCCGACCTGGGTAAGCCCCAGGAGAGCTGAAGGCATGGCCGCCTCGGGACCGCCGCCTTACTCCTCACCCACGCCCTTCACCGCCATGAACCCGCCACCTCCCACCGACCACCCGTTTTTCCAGAGCATTGTGAACATGCGCCAGGTCCTGCGCCAGGGGCAGGAACTCAGCGGGCATCTGGAGCAGCCGCCGAACTGGTCGCTGCACTTCCAGCGGCTTGAGGAGATCGAGCGTCTCTTCCTCCTCGGCACGCCCGAAAGCCTCCAGCAGATGGCCGCCCTGAACGAGGACTTCATGCTCGACATGAATGCCGACATAGGCCTGTCCCTGGCCGAGGCCACCTGACGCCTCGTCACCACCACCGACGAGATCGCCCACGCCGCCGAGGAAAAGAAATTCGAACTCCCCTCCGAGGTCCGCGATGACCTGGACGACCTCCTGGAGCCCTACCACGACCACCTGCGCGACAAATTGCTCAGCGAGATCCCCCTGGAAGACCGCCGCAAGATCGAAGAAGCCAAACGCCGCTTGGATGAGGAGAATGAGAGGTAAAATAATGGGATCATTTCTTGAGCTGGTTTTGGCCTTGCAGGAGTGAATGTTGACGTGCCTGGGGGGCTTTCTTGGGGTGGTCAGAGTCAATCTTAACGGTGTCGAAGTCGATGTTGACGCGTGCCGGAGTCGATCTTGACGGTGTGGAGTCGATCTTGACGGTGTCGGAGTCGATCTTGACGGTGTCGGAGTCGATCTTGACGGTGTCGGAGTCGATCTTGACGGTGTCGGAGTCGATCTTGACGGTGTCGGAGGCGATCTTGACGGTGTCGGAGTCGATGTTGACGCATGTCGGAGTCGATCTTGACGGTGTCTGAGTCGATCTTGACCGTGTCGGAGTCGATCTTCACGGTGCCGGAGTCGATGTTGACGCATGTCGGAGTCGATCTTGACGCGTGTCGGACCTATTGTTTGGGGCCTGGACTGGCACTAGGGCACTACGGCTTTGCCACCCAAAACTGGACGCTGCTGCGGCCGCCGGGACACTCCTGGAGGTCATTGGGCGGGGGGCGGCGGCAGACTTTCCAGCGGATGCTGTGGCGTGCGATGTCGAAGGGGCCGAGGGCGGCGTGGATTTCGCGCTGGGCCTGGGGCCAGGGGTCGTCGCCGCAGCGGGGCATTTCGATGGTGCCGCTGTGGAAGATGGCGCGGGTGATGAGGCGGAGGTTGGGCGGGCCTTGGCCGAAGGTGGCGAGTTCCTCGGGGGTCTCTGGTTCTTTGCGGGCGAAGTCGGCCTCAGGGATGACCCATGCGTCGATCTCACAGGGGAAAACGTAGCCTTCGCGCTGGCCGAAGCGGATCTCGAAGTCGATGGCAACCCAGCGTTCAGGTTCGGCGGGGCCGAGGGCAGCGGTTTCGGGGCAGTCGTCCTCGAACCAGGTGCTGACGCGGAACCGCTCCTCCTCCAAGTGCCCGTAGGGACCGAAGGCGGTGCTCTGCTCATACCAGTGGGCGTCGGCACGGATGTGCTGGCCGGAGAGGTCATGCCAGGTGCGGGGGCGGAGGCCGAGATTGGTGATGTTGATGTGCAGGGCGGCGATGAGTTTCTTTTTGCCATTGGGGCCGGGCTGGCTGCTTTCGACGAAGTGGTCGAGCTCGAGGTCCCACTCGATGAGGGCGGCGGGGCAGTGGCGCGAGGGGATGTGGACGTAGAGGGAGGCTTCGTCGGTGGAGTGGGGCCAGGTTTGACCTAGCCAGTGGGCGTAGCTCATGGGGACTTAGTCGCTGTGGAAGCCGTGGTAGTGGAGCGTGACGAAGAGGTCGCCGCTGATGCGGCCGAAGGCTTTGTCGGGCTCGGCGAAGTCGTGGATGTCGATCTGCTCGGGCTGATCGGGGGCGTTGATGAAGGTCCTAGCGCGTGCGATGGCGAAGGCTATGGGGTCGCGGACGTTGCGGGGCACTTCGACGGTGACGACGCCGAAGGGGACGTCTTCGATGATGTAGATCATGTCGGGGTGGTGGCGGAAGTCGTCGTCGGGGTCGGCGCTTTCTTCGGTGCCGTCAGCGGTGATGAGGATTTCTTCCTCCGTGGCCGGTGGTGGCTGGTAGCCTTTGGGGAGGAGGGAGAGTTCGACGGTGAAGATGGCTCCTTCACGTTTGAGGACGCGCCAATCGCAGCCGAGGCCGATGCCGCCGCCGGGGGACTCGCGACGGCCGTCGAGGCAGAGGGTGAGATCCACCCAGCCGTGGCGGGTAATGTCCCACTGCTGGTCGGTGAGGTCCCAGTAGTCGGCGTGCTCCAGGCTGCGCCAGGAGCGCTCGGGCGGGAGGAAGCCGTGAAGGCTCAGCTCGACCTCGGGCCGCTCGCGCCAGGGGACGCGGCGCCAGCAGGCGGCGCGGTTGACATACGAGAGATCGAGATGCCAGAAGATGTCGCGGGGGTCGGCGGCGTCCGATGATATCCGTGCGGCGATGTGAGAAACGCCGTGGCGGAGCATCCAGGGCTGGTCTTGAAAGTGGAGCATGGTGGGCGGCGGAGCGGTCTTGGTGGCCTGAGATGGCTGGGGCTATTTGGCGGTCCAGAAGCGGACGCTGCTGCGCCAGCCGGGGCGCTCGGTGTATTGGTCCGTGCCGAGGGGGCGATGGATGTCCCATTTGACCTCGTGGCGCTCGATTTCGAAGGGGCCGAGGGCGGCGTGTATCTCGCGCTGGGCCTGGGGCCAGGGATCGGCACCGCAGCGGGGCATCTGGAGGCTGCCTCTAGTGAAGACGGCGCGGGTGATGACGCGGAGGTTGGGCGGGCCTTGGCCGAAGGCGGCGAGTTCCTCGGGGGTCTCGGCTTCTTCGCGGTTAAAGTCTTCATGGGGCAGGACCCAGGCGTCGATCTCGCAGGGGAAGACGAGGCCGTCGCGCTGGCCGAATTGGACTTCAAAATCGACGGCGGCCCAGTGTTCTCGCCCGGTGGAGCCTAGATTGGGGGCGTCGGCGCAGCCGGTCATGATCCAGGCGGTGGCGTCGAAGCGGGTTTTTGCGAACTTGCCGAAGGGGCCGGACTGGGATGTCTGCTCATACCAGCGGGCGTCGGCGCGGATGTGCTGGCCGGAGAGGTCGTGCCAGGTGCGGGGGCGGAGACCGAGGTTACCAATGTCCACATGGAGTGCGGCGATGAGGTCTTTTTTGCCATCGGGACCGGGCTGGCTGGCGCGGACGAAGTGGTCGAGGGAGAGGTCCCACTCGACGAGGGCGGCAGGGCAGTCGCGCGGAGGAAGACGGACGATGAGGGAGGCTTCATCATCGGTGAGGGACCAGGTGCGGCCTTGCCATTGGACGTAACTCATAGGGATTCACTCGCCGTGGTAGCCGTGGTAGTGGAGGGAGACGTAGATGTCGCCAGCGATGTTGCGGAACTCCTTCAGGTGCGGGGCGTGGTCGCGGATGTCGATGTACTCGGGGTGCTCGGGGGCGAGCATGAGCTGGCGGGCGCGGGCGATGGCGTATGCCTCGGGGTCGCGGACGTTGCGGGGAACCTGGACGGTGATGACGCCGAAGGGGACGTCCTCCACGACGTAGAGCATGGCCTCAGTGCGCAGGTAGTCATCCTCGGGCTTGGCGGTGGTGGCTTCCTCGGTGCCGTCGGCGGTGACGAGGATCTGCTCGGAGATGGCTGGCGGGGGCGGGCCTTTGCCTTCTGGGAGGACGGAGATTTCGACGGTGAAGATGGGGCCTTCACGCTGGACGATGCGCCAGGAGGAGTCGCCGCTGCGCAGATCGCTGGTGGTTTTGTGCAGGCCGTCGAGGGAGAACTGGGCATCGACACCGGCACCTTCGGTGTCGAACCAGTCGTCGTCGGAGAGGTTCCAGAAGTTGAGATGCTCGATGCTGCGCCAGGAACGAGCGGCCAGGCAGAAGCCGTGGAGGCCGAGGAGAACATTGGGCCGCCTGGGCCATGGGACACGCCGCCAACAGGCGGCGCCGTTGACGTACCAGAGATTGATCTGCCAGAAGATGTCCTTCGGCTCGGTGACATCGGGCGAGATCAAGGCCGAGATGTGAGAAACACCGTGGCGGAGCATCCAAGGCTGGTCTTGAAAGTGGAGCATGGTGGGCGGTGGTGGGTTTTCTCTCAACGGGTGTGCTGACGCAAGCTGAAACAATGTGTGCGTGTGGCTGAACGTGGCTGCAAGGCCAGACCCGTGTTTAGCGAGTGTGGTGGTGGTCACGGCGGCGCATCAGCGCCCTGCCAAGGTAGAATCCAGCCTCGCGGTGCGTTACCTCCATCCGCTTCGTCGAAACCTTTTCCCCATGCCAAGGCTCACTTTCTTCCTCATCACCGCATTGCTCTCCACCAGCGCCTTCGCCGAGATCACGCTCGTGCGCGAGGGCAAGGCGCAGGCGGTCATCATAGTGCCTGAGGGGCTTTACAAGCAGGTGCAGAGGCCGGCGGCGCAGTTGACGAGCGAGACGATGAGCGTGCCGCTGGCGGCGGTGGAGTTGGCGGATTATTTGCAGAAGGTCAGCGGGGTGAGGCCGGTGATCGCCACGGAGACGCAGAACGGTGTGGAGGCGGCCTCGCGCATCTACATTGGGCACTGCAAGGCGAACGCGGACCTCGCGGTGCAGCCGGAGGAGTTTGTCATTCGCACGAAGGGCAAGGACTTGCACATTCGCGGTGGCGATGCGGCTCCCGGTGGCCTGATTTGCCAGGGCACGCTCTTCGGCGTGTATGACTTCATCGAGCGCGATCTCGGCGTGCGCTGGCTTTTTCCCGGCGAACATGGCGAGGTGGTGCCAAAGCGGGCGACGATCACGATTCCCGATCTCGACCGCCGCGAGCAGCCGCGCATCGCCAAACGCAAGCTGCGCAACGTGGCGGTGTCGCGCGAGGATACATTTGCGTCTGTGTTGGAAAAATGGGGCGTGTCACTGGAGGCTTGGAAGACCGCGCACGGGCATGAGGCGACGGGTGCGTGGTTTCGCCGCATGAGGCTCGGTGCGCGCATTGAGATCGAGGGCGGTCATGCTTACGCGGGCTGGTGGGAGAAGTATGGGAAGGAGCATCCCGAGTGGTTCGCGCTCCAGCCCGACGGCACACGCACGCAGAAGCCGGAGCGCGAGCGCTTGTGCAAATCCAATCCCGCACTCTGGGATGAAATCGCACGGGTGCGCATCGCCGAGTTTCAGGCCGATCCGCGCAAGCGCATGGCCTCGCTCGCGCCGAATGACGGTGGCGCGAACAAGTGGTGCATGTGCGCCGCGTGCCGAGCGCTCGATCCTGCGGATGCGCCGAAGCTCATGAATGACCGCAGCCTCATCGATCCCGCCACGAAGCTGCCCTTTGCCGAATATCTCGCGCTCACGGACCGCGTGTTCACCTTCTTCAATGAGATCGCCAAACGCGTGCAGAGCGAAATGCCGGACCGAGACCTCGTGGCCTACGCCTACTCCGTGTATCGCACGCCGCCGGTGAAGCTCGGCCCGCTGGAGCCAAACCTCATCGTCGGCTACGTCGGGCTCGATCCCGCCGACATTGAGGCGTGGTCTCGCATCGCGCCGCGACTCTACATTCGTCCGAACGACCTCGGCCCCGCCATCGACCTCGGCATGCCGCGCAACAACGCCGCGCAACTCGCGAGCGCCGTGAAGTTCGCCGTCGAGCACAAAGCCATCGGCTTCGACTTCGACAACGGCCACGGCAATTGGAGCGCCCACGGACTCGACTACTACGTCCTCTGCAAAGCCCTGTGGAATCCCGCGCTCGATGTCCGCGCCACCATCGCCGACTACTGCCACGCCGCCTACGGTCCCGCCGCCGGGCCGATGCAGCGCTACCACGACCGCCTCGAAAAGATCAGCAACCAAATCCGGGCCGACCCGCAACTCGCCGCCAAGTCCCCGCACGCTGCGCGACTGCGCCGCTACTACAGCGAGGAAGCGCTCAACGCACTGGAGTCCGACATCTCGGCAGCAAGCAAGGCCGTGAATGGCAGCGACGATCCCGACATGCACGCCTCCGCCCGCCTCGAAATGGCCGCCGAGTCCGTAAAGTATGCGCGCCTTGTCACCGCGCTGCTCGCAGTCGCCCACGACAAGAAATCTGCCGCTTTCATCGACCGCCTCGCCGCCGTGGAGTCGTTCCTGAAAACCAAAGTGCTCACCCCCGAACTCGCCCCGCTGCACAGCCACCGTTACCTCCGCATGGCCTTGGCCTATGCGGAGCGGGAGGTGGAGTGAGGTAGCGGCATTACGCCCGGCAGCCACGCATTGTCTTGGTGAAAAGTTGGTCTGCCTCGCTATGTGCTATTGGCTTATCGCCCACACCATCATGCCCAAGCTCGCCGCCTTCCCGAATGCCTTCATACACGTCCTCTGCAAAGAAGGCACCATGACTGTGTCCAATTGGCTCCAACTTGCTTCGAAGCTCGATTTGCAAGGCATGGAGCGGCAAGCTGGCATTCTGAAGATGGTGGATGCGTGCAACTGGTCCCTCTGCAAATTGGAAGTCGAGGACACTGGTAAGGTCATCCCAATGGTGAGCTGCTCGCCGGATGTCACGCACCCCGATGCTGCGTCTCGCAACCGAGAGATCGCCAAACAGAAGCGCTGGACCAGCATAGAGGGCAGCAACGATGGCATGGAGCAACTCACCCGCAGCGTTGAATTTCTGAAACCGAAGATTGCCCGGCATTGGACCCTATGAAACTCACCTGCTTGACGCTAGCTCTCCTGGCGGGTTTCGCCCAAGCGGATGACTCTGCGAAACTCGTCACCCTGCTCGCCAATGGCGGAACAGTGACGATTCCGGCAGGCGATTATCACCTTGATGGCAATGCGCCGCTGCCGCTGACATCGGACATGACCGTCATGGCCTACGGTGCGCGCTTCATCTTACCAGTAACATTACCGGACAAGGCGCGGGTGGTTTTGTTCGCGGGCGAAAACATCGCGCACTTCGCATGGCATGGCGGGGAGTTCATTGGGCATGTCTTTGACCCCGCGCAGAAGGTCAACACATGGGAACCCAACGCGAACACAAAGGTGATCGAGATCACGACGACACAGGACGGCGGCACGCACGACATCTTGTTTCGTGATGTGAAGGCGAACGGCTTAGCTGGTGCTGTGATCGGTGTGCATGGCCTATACGATAAGTCGAACGAAAGCAGCGTGAAGGCTTATGCTGAGCGTGTGGCCATCGAAAGCTGCACGCTGCTTCGCAGTGGCAAGTTCATGTGGGACTACGGCTATCTGTGGCAGATCATGACCTGGCCGGAAGCGTATGAACCGTGGGAGGTAGCGCGGGCAAAGCAGTATTTCCGCACCGACTTGATGCGCGAGATCACGCTGCAGGATGGCGATGACCGTGTGCTGCTCGACAACACGATCAAACCCATCGCAGAGAGCCAAAGCGATGAACCCAAGGAGGCGCTGACGCTCATGGGCGCAGGTCTGCCGAACAACCTCATTCGTGGTCGTCAATACTTCGTGATTGAGGCCACGCCTCAGTTCATCAAGATTGCGGACAAGCCTGGCGGTGAACCGATTCGTTTCGCGGGCGCTGGCAGTGGCAGCCTGGCCTACAACATTGGTGCCACATATCTCTCAGCCTATGCGCCAACAGGCAGCGGTCCGGGGAAAGGAGCCTTCGACATCGTGGGTGTAAAGGAGGTGCGCGTCACCGGCTGCCAGCTCAGCGCTATCGGCGACACCATGCACATCCAGCGCTGTCGGAACATTATCTTCGCCAATAACCACATCCTCGGCAGTCGCATGGGTGCATTCTTCTTGGCGGAGTTCTGTCAGAACGCCACCATTACTGGCAACCTCGTTGATGGCACTAACGGCAGCCGTGTGATCAGCGTCGAGAAAAGCTGCACCAACGTCACCATGACCGGCAACACCTTCCGCAACGGCGGACGTGGAGCGTGGATCAACCAGCCGGTGAACTTCATTATGACTGGCAATGTGTTCATCAACAACACGACCAAGAACGAGCCAGACATTCGTCGGGGCCGTATTGCGTATCAAACGGCTAAACCTGGGCAGTTCCCAGAGCTTTACTTCACACTCTATGAGCCGGGGGCCACTTACGGCCCGATCATTGTGCGCGATAACATCTTCATCCTCGGCGACTCAGCGCCAGAGGAAGCGGTGACGTTTGCACCCAACGGCCATAACTTGCAGTTCATCGGCAACACCTTCCAAACCAAACCTGTGACCATCGTTGTTGATCCCACTTGCACGAACACGCTGATTGAGCACAACCAAGGTGCGAAGTCGGTGCGCAAGCCGGTGGATTTCAATCATGGGCGACGGTAGTGCTTGGCGGATGATCCTCCATCACAACTATCTTCTCTTATACCGGACTCCGGTGTCATTTACTTTTGAGGAAACAAGCTGATGATCGCGTGGCTGGAGAAGACGCTGAAGTAGCGCAGGACTTACATGTGTCGTCTCGTATGTAGGACGCGCCATGAAAACTTTCGCCCTTCTCCTTTGCCTTGCTGTTTCCGGGTTTGCTCAAGAGGCGCTCAAGTCATCGCTTGTCTTCCATGCGTCATTCGACAGCAGCCTGAACGCGGATTTCAGCAAGGGGGACAAGACCTGCTACAGTAAGAAAGGCGTGCCCTGCGTGCCAAACGACGATGTGAAGCTCGTCGCCACAGGCGGGAAGTTCGGCGGGTGCGTGCTTTTCCCGAAGAAGGGGACCACGAGGCCGCAATTCAGCGGTGTAAGCATGCTCGGATATAACGACAAGAGCTGGAGCGCCACGGTCTCGATCTGGTTGCGTCTGACGCCTGATGAGGATCTGGAGCCAGGCTACTGCGACCCCCTGCAGATCACGGGCGATGACACGAAGAAGGGCTACATCTTCCTCGAATTCTCGAAGGACGAAACGCCGCGCTTCTTCCGCTACGCCGTGCGGCCGCTTTTCCACATTTGGAATCCGACCAATGTGCAGTGGACGGACATCCCGTTTGAAAAACGACCCATGGTGCAGGTGTCAAAGCCGCCCTTCACCCGCGAGACGTGGACACACGTGGCCTTCACGCTCACGAACGTGAACAGCAAGTCCGCGAAGCCCAGTGGCAGCCTCTACCTCAATGGCCAAAAACAGGGCAGCATTCAGAATTGGGATCTGAGCTTCGGGTGGGATCCGGCGTCCGTGGCGCTCGTGCTCGGTGCCTCGTATGTGGGGCATCAGGATGACCTGGCCGTCTTTGACCGTGCTCTGACGGATGCTGAGATTGAGCAGGTATTTCAGCTCGCAGGTGGAGTGGGCAGACTGAGGTGACTTGGATGGATCGAGATCCTGCTGCGGCTATTTTGTTTGTCTATTAATCCGGCATTTGGGAAGCGCGTCTCCTTCACGGGAAGTGGTTGGTGTCGAGAACCACGAACATACGGCTATCGCCCTTCCATGTTCGTTTTCTACGGCCATTCGGCACCAAGGCGCGCGGCTTCATCCAAGAGGTCGCAGTCTCTTTCATCGCGCCCACAGCCTCGCGCCATGTCACCTTGGCTCCAGGCTTTGTCCTGGCTTCGAGTTGACAGCATCTTTCCACATGCCAGACGGAGATACCAAGCACCACCTGGAATAGTTCAATTTACCTTGGCTTCTGGGTTGATCCTCTCATGCTGCCACCAAGATGCATGACTCACCCAAAGACGACTCTCTGCACCAGCCTCACGACAAGCTTTTCAAAGCTGGCTTCAGCGATCCCGCCAACACCGCCGCCCTCCTCAAGGCCGAACTCCCCGGCGAACTGGCCGATCTCATCGACTGGTCCGCGCTCACTCCCATGCCGGACAGCTTTGTCGATTCTCATTATCAGGCCTCCCACACAGACCTGCTCTTTGCCACCACCTTGAGCGGTCACGATTGCCTCCTCTATCTACTCTTCGAGCATCAGAGCACGGAGGACAAACACATCGCCCTGCGTCTGCTGCGCTACCTCGTGCGCATTTGGGAGGCATATGAGAAAAAATATCCCGGCAGCACTTCTCTGCCCATCATCCTCCCCGTCGTGCTCATGCACAATGCCCGTGTCTGGCAGGTGAAGCCTCGTTTCTCAGCCCTCTTTGATCTGCCTGATTCCGCAGTTGAGCACCTCCGGCCCTTCCTGCCAGATTTCCGATTCCATGCCCTCCAACTCGCCCAGATGCCCTTTGAGGCCATCCACGGTACGCCTACCGGCATCCTCATCCTGCGGGTCATGAAGGCCTGCAAACTGGAGCGCCTGCTTGATGACGCCGTTTGGGATGATCAACTCTTCGGGCAAGTGCCCGAATGGGTGCTGGAACTTGTCCTGCGCTACATCCTCGGGGGTGACATTGACAAGGCAGCCTTTGAAACTAAACTCCAAAGCATTCAAAACCCCCAAGCCCGCCGCACCGCCATGACTCTCGCCCAACGCTACCACCTGGAAGGCCGTCAAGAGGGGCGGCAGGAAGGCCGTCAAGAAGGTCGTCAGGAAGATGTCATTGAGGCATTGGAAATTCGCTTCGTAAACGTGCCTGAAGGCTTGCAGGAAGCCATTCGCGAGATTGACGACGAATCCCATCTGCGCCGCCTTCACCGGGCGGCAATCCAGTGTGCCGATCTGGAGGCATTCAGTGCTGCGCTTTGAGATCACTTAAAAACCGTCGTTGGTGGTGATTTCGCTGCCGACTTGAACCCATCCATTCAAATCACGGCTCCATCCGCTCCGGCGATTTATTGTGCCTGCACCCGGAAGAACGCCGCGTTGTTTGGCACAGTGAACTGGAACTCGATCTTTCCCTGGCCGTTGATCAGCAACTGCGGTGCTGTGAAAGGGAGGGGATTGAAGCTGGTGAGATCGGTGGACTTCTCTACGCCGATGGTCAGGGTGAAGACACCCGTAGCCGGGTTGCGCTGGAGGAGCGGGGTGTCAGCGTTGAGCGCTTGCATCTGCGAGGCGGTGTAAATGCCGTTGCTGCTGGCGGCTGCGAAGTAAGTGTTCACCAGCGCGGCGTTGCTGACCTGCCAGTCAAAGCCCAGCGCGGCCAGTTGGTGTTCGCCCCAGTCGTTCATGCCGTCGTTGTCGATGTCTGCCGTGGTGGAAAAAGCCATGCCGCTGAAGGCGATGTCGAAGGGGTTTTCATCCGCGTCGTTGCTGCCGATGTGGATGGCTGCGGTGCGTGGTCCACTTGCACCGCCGACTGGAGCAAAGGTGACATTGACGATCGTGCTTGCTCCCGGTGCCAGAGTAGTCACCCCCAAGCTGCCGACGGTGAAGTCCGCAGTATTCGCGCCATCCTTGCTCACTGAGAGACCGGTCAGGTTCGCCGTGCCCGTGTTCCGAATCGTGAAAGTGCGGGGCGGAGCACTACTGCCAAGATTGAAGCTGCCGAAAGCAATCGATGCCGTGCCATCCGCCAAGTCCGTGCCCGCAGGCTGTTCCACGGCGATCTCAGGCGCGGTGGCTGTGCCGGTGAGCGTGATGTCGAAGGGGTTCTCATCCGCGTCGTTGCTGGCGATATGGATGACGGCGGAGCGCGCACCGGAAGCTGCGGGCGTGAAGCGGACCGTGAAGGTGGTGGTCGATCCGGGGCTGACCTGCGGCACGGGGAAAGCGGTCACACTGAAATCCCCCGGATGAGTCCCGTCGATGCTCATCGGGAATCCGCTCAGCAAAGACAATCCCGTGTTTTTGAGAGTGAATGACATCGTCGTCTGCGCACCGACAGCCAAGCTTCCAAAACTTCTGCTTCCACCGTCCGACAACGCAGTGCCCGCAGGCTGCTCAATGGCGATGTCTTGATACTCGCCCAGCAATCCGGCGAGAACATGATCCGCCAGACGGACGGGATCAGGTCCAGGAAAGTACTGCGAAAAGTTCGCTCCTGAACCTTCGGGTGGCAGTACGAATTGGGGAATCCACAGCAGGCCATAATTCTGGCCTGCTGCGGTGGCGAGGGAGCCAGGAGTTGAGAACCAGACGATGGCGAAAGAGTCGCCTGCATTGATCGGGCCGGCGTAAGGAACACTGATCGAGGCAACTCCATTCGTTCCGCCATCATTTCCGAGCAAAACCGCCAAAGTATCCGAAGATGCGCGGAGGAAATAATCATCCGTGAGTGCATAGGTGTGGTCACGAAGAAACACGCCCGAGCCGAACGGAGGAGGGGGGCTGATCTCGAAGTAATGGGTGCCATTCAAAGCATTGAAGCCATTGCCCGCCGTGTCGATCACGATGCCCCACGTCAGTCCGCCACTGGCAGTGCCTGTGGCATTCTGGAGGTTGGTGAGCTTCGCGTTGCTGCTGCTGAACGTTAGATTCACGGCTGCGCCAGCAGTGCTGCTCATAACAAGACAGAACACCGAGATGAGGAATTTCGTTTTCATGGGAGTGTCGGCTGACAAATGGGATTGCTCAAGGATTGGATCGCCCACTCACTCCGCCCTTAGCTGGAAGAAGGCTGCATTGTCCGGCACGGTGAACTGGAACTCAATCTGCCCCTGGCCGTTGATGGTTGTCTGCGGTGTGCTGAAGGGGAATGGAACAAAGCTGCCGGGCTGCAAAGTGGTGCTCTTATGGATCCCGATGGTCAGGGTGAAGACTCCTGTAGTTGGATTCCGCTGGAGCAGAGGTGTTCCCACGTTGAGCGCCTGCACTTGGGCCGTCGTGTAGAGACCGTTGCTGTTGGCGGCTGCGAAATAAGTGTTCACCAGTGCGGCGTTGTTGGTCTGCCAGTCAAACCCCATCGCTGCGAGTTGATACTCGCCCCAGTCGTTCATGCCGTCGTTGTCGATGTCTGCTGTGGTGGAGAAAGCCATGCCGCTGAGGGCGATTTCGAAGGGGTTTTCATCCGCGTCGTTGCTGGCGATGTGTATCGCAGCTGTGCGCGTTCCGCTTGCGCCGCCAACGGGTGCGAAGGTGACTGTAAACGTGGTGCTGGCTCCCGGCTGGAGCGACACGGCTCCAAGTGAGCCGACGATGAAGTTCGTGCTGTTGGTTCCGTCCTTGCTGACCGCCAGACCCGTGAGGTCCGCCGTGCCCGTGTTCCGAATCGTGAAAGTGCGGGGCGGGGCGCTGCCTCCAAGATTGATACTGCCGAAAGCTATCGACGCCGTGCCATCGGTCAAACTCGTGCCCACAGGCTGCTCCACAACGATCTCGGGAACCGTGCCCGCGCCGGTCAAATTAATGTCAAAGGGGCTCTCATCCGCATCATTGCTGGCAAGGTGGATCGCTGCCGTGCGCGATCCCAATGCACCGGGTGCGAAGGCCACGGCGAAGGTCGTGCTCGCTCCCGGTGCCAGAGTCGTCACCCCCAAGCTGCCGACGGTGAAGTCCGCGGCATTTACGCCATCCTTGCTCACCGCCAGACCCGTGAGGTTCGCCGTGCCGGTGTTGCGGATGGTGAAGGTCAGGGCGCTCGACGTGCTGCCAAGATTGACACTACCGAAGGCAACCAATGCCGTGCCATCGGTCAAACTCGTACCCACAGGCTGCTCCACAACGATCTCGGGTGCCGGGGAGCCAAAGATCATCGCACGCCTCATGTTCCGGCCCGGAACGATGAGCCGCCCGTCCGGTGTAAACGATGGAGGATATGGCCGACTCATAGAGCTTGCATGAATGCCGTTGTTGAAACTGGTGCCGGTGGTGAAGTCAGGCTGGCCGAGCACGAGGTCTGCCGAGGCTCCGCTGGCCACAGGGAAGGAATTGAAGATGACCACGCGGTTGTTGCCAAATTCCGCCACGGCGAGCGCTCCTGACGGCGAGACCGCGACCCCAATCGGGCTGCTCATCAGGGACGCTGAAGTTCCTGCCACGTTGGTGCCAAAGCCGGACTGACCGAGCACGAGACTGGCGGAGGCTCCGCTGACAGCAGGTACGCTGTTGAAGACCAGGACACGGTGGTTCCCGGAATCCGCCACCAGGAGCTTCCCATCTGCGGTCAGTCCGAGGCCCCAGGGCCCTGATAGCTGAGAGGCCGAACTGCCAGAGGTGTTCGTCGTGAAACCGGCCTGTCCGATCACCACATCCGCAGCCGTGCCGTTGGCCGAAGGCAGCGTGTTGAAGACCAGCACACGGTTGTTGCTGTTATCGGAGACCAGCAACTGGCCGGAGGGACTGACCACGAGTCCGGCGGGGTAGTTGAACTTGGTCTGGGAAAGGCCGGATGTGCTGGAAGTGAAATCACTCTGACCGATCACCACATCCGCCGGAGTGCCATTGACGGTCGGCACGGAATTCCAAATCAGCACGCGGTGATTGCCCGAATCGCTGACGATCAGCTTCTGCCCGTCCGGGCTGAAGGCGACCCCGTCGCAAGCGCCCGTGAGAGCTGCAGTCACCCCTGCCGTGGTGCTCGTGAAGTCGGGCTTGCCCACCACCACGTCCGCCGGCTGGCCGTTGCTGGTGGGAACGGAGTTCCAGATGAGCACCCGGCCTGTCGTCTGCTCGCACAGCGCGAGTTTGCCGGTCACACTCACCGCACTTCCGCTCGGGCCGTTCGTGACGATCTGACTGGCGGTGCTGCTCTGGTTGGTGAAGTTTGTCTGGCCAATCACGGTGGTGGCATCCGTGAAGCTCAGCAACGAACCAGCGGGGCCGCCGGTGCCAGCGATGGCGATGTCGAAGGGATTCTCGTCGCCGTCATTGCTCGCACAGTGCAGCGCCGCAGTGCGCAGGCCGGTGGCACCTGGAGCGAACACGACACTGAAGGTGGTGCTGGCTCCTGGAGCCAGCGTGGTGGCCATTCCTGTGGCGTTGAGGCTGAAGTCCGCAGCATGGGTTCCATCCTTGGTCAGTGCCAGACCGGAAAGCGTGGCTCCGCCGGCATTGCGGATCGTGAAGGTGCGGGCCGCGCCGCTGCTCCCGATGTTCACACTGCCGAAGACCATGGTCCCCGTGCCATCCGCTAGCGCGGTGCCACCAGAGTGGTCAATGGCTATCTCGGGAACCGTGGAGGTCTCGAACTGCAACGACCACGACTGGATGGACCCGCCATCCGTGGCGGTATCGTCGCTGACATAAAGTTTCCAATCTCCGTTCACGCCGCCAGGGATCACCGAGGCCAGACTAAGACTGATAGAACCCGACGCCCCGGGAGGCAGCGTTTCCGCCGTGTCATAGTTGGTGGGCTTGAAGGTGCCGGAGGCGATGGCGGTTGCATCTCCGAGATTGAAGGCGGCGTTGTCGTCGAAGACCAGGTTCACGCCCACCGCGTCGGTGCCTCCGCCCGCATCCGACATCAGGGCCACGACCTGGCCGCCGGGCGAGACCAGCAGGACATCGACATCATCCGGGTAGGTATGGCTGAAGCCGTTGAGGCTCACCCTCACGTTGGTCACCACCGCAGCAATGCCGCTGACAGTGAGCGTCGAGGGGTATGGAGTGGCCGTGCCCGAGGACGGAATGCTTATCACCTCGTTCTTGGCCACGGCAATGTCATTGTCCGTGATCGTGGCCTGGACGCTGGCAATGCTGAGGCCGTTGTATCCGGCATCAGCGCTGGTGGCGCTATGCGTGATGGTGCCGGTGTGCATGCCTTCCACGACAAGATCGTTCACTGCGGAGACGGTCACCATCTGAGGAACGTTCCAATTCGCGGTCGTAAAGACAAGCGACGCCGGAGAGGCGTTCAGCTGGCTGCCAGGGTTCAAAGTGATCGTCACCGCAGAGGTGGGCGCGGTATTGAGGACCACCGTATAGGAATCCACACCCCCGAGTTCGGCGACACTCGTAGAGCCTCCCGATTCCGCAATCGTCACTCCAGCCGCCGACAAGCCCGTGCCGGTCAAAGCAATGTCGAAGGGGGTCTCGTCGGCATCGTTGCTCGCCAGGTGAATCGCCGCCGTGCGCGATCCCAGCGCACTGGGCGCGAAGGTCACCGTGAAGGTCGTGCTCGCTCCCGGGGCCACGGTCACCGCTCCCAGGCTGCTCACGGTGAAGTCCGCCGCATTCGCGCCATCCTTGCTCACCGCCAGACCCGTGAGGTCCGCCGTGCCCGTGTTACGGATGGTGAACGTCGATGCGCTCGACGTGCTGCCAAGATTGATGCTGCCAAAAGCAATCGACGCCGTGCCATCGGTCAAACTCGTGCCCGCAGGTTGCTCTACCACGATTTCGGGGGCGACGGGCACGCTGTACGTCATGATCAACGCTGGACGGTCTGCGGGTGCCGCAGATTCCGAGGTAGCAAAGTGGACATTGCTATTGGTTCCGCTCTCATCCGTCAGCTTCATCATGAAGCCGTGGTTCACAAAGGAACCGTTGGCCCAGCCCTGCACTTTGGCCGTGTTAAGAGTGAACGAGCAATAGCTCTCACCGTCAGCGATGATCTCCTGGCTGAACAGAGGATCGTTGATCTCTGCGTCGTCCAAGTGATAGCCGGCACCATCGGCTGCGCGGAATCCTGAGACCGACCATGGCACGCCCGGGAGGCGGGATTGCCAGCTCGCCTCGCCCGTGGAACCGCTTAAGTCTCCCTCGGCCCAGGGCACTTTCAGCCGGTAGGCTTCCAGTGTCCCGCCTCGGGCGATGAGCCGCTTCATCTTCAACACGGCGGACTGGATCGTAGCTCCTGGTGGAATCGCTGAGAGGTCGAATTGGATCAGGCTCCGTTCCGTCTGGCCGCTGCCGCCGGTCTGACCGACAACCATCTCCAACTGCGCTCCATGATTATTATTGGCACGGCTCTCCGTGCCCGTGCCGCCACGGCTGCAGGAAGTGTCCTTCCCGTCCGTTGGTCCAGGACGCAAAGTGACTGTCGCCAGAGCGCTAGCCCCTGTTCCGGCTAAGCTGATATCAAAAGGGTTCTCATCAGCATCATTGCTGGCGATGTGGATAGCTGCGGTGCGGTTGCCTGTGGCAGAAGGGGTGAAGGTGATGTCAAAGGTCGTGCTGGCGCTTGGGGCGAGGACCGTGGTCCCCAAGGCACCTACGGTGAAGTCGCTCGAATGGGCACCGTCCTTAGTGATCGCAAGTCCTGTCAAGCTGGCCGTGCCGGTGTTCTTGATCGTGAAGGTGACCGGACTGGATGAACTGCCAATCGCGACGTTGCCCAGATCGGCACTCGCGGTCCCGTCGGTCAAATTAGTTCCTACTGGCTGCTCTACGACGATTTCGGGCTGGGTGATTCCCGCATCGCTGTAAACAATCGTCAACTTCGGGCGATTTTCCGGAATTGGAGAGTCCGATGTGAAAAAATACACTTCAGTGCGCCCGGCATTCTCATTCGTTGATCTCAGCAGGAACCCGAAATTGGGGAAAGTCCCGCGAACCCATTCCTGCACTTTCGCTGGATTGAGCGTGAACTGGTTGATCCCGTCCTCGTATTGGGTGCCGCTGAAAAGCAGCGAGTCGATCTCCGCATCGTTGATGTGGTAGCCACCGTTATCCACGCTCCTGAACCCTGAGCCAGACCAACTTACTCCCGTCATCCTTTCCTGCCAATTCGCCACGCCCGCCGTTCCATTGCCATTCCCTTCGTCCCAATCCACTTTCATCCGATAAGCCTCCACTGGCGTAGCACGCTGCACATTCAGCGAGTCGCCACCGGCTCCACGGGTTGTGAGAGTCGCCGAGACCACCGTGGCGAATGCAGGGATTCCGCTGAGATCAAACCGGATCAAAGGCCGTTGCATCTGCCCGCCATCACCGACTTGCCCGACGGCACTACCCGGCTCCGCCCCCGCGTTTTCCAGGGCTCGATGCTCGGTGCCCGGGCCCCCGCGACTGAGAGACGTATCCTTGCCATCCGCTGGGCCAGGCTGGAGAACGAGCACCGTCTCCGTGGCACCGATGGTGATAGTGAAAGTCTGCGCCGCGCTGGTCAGGGCCGCATTGCCATTGATCGTGTTGTCATCCGTCAGCGTGACGGAGAGGTTCGCCGTGCCCGAGGTGCCGTTGGGCGTGTAGCTCAGCGTGCCCGTGCTGCTGATGGCCGGAGCGGTGGTGAAGAGGCCGCCGCCGCCGCCGCTGGTGACCGTGACATTGAAGGTGAGCGCCTGCACTACGGTGCTATCGCCGTCATTGATGGCCGTGGCCCAGCCGCTGAGGCTCTGTGCGGTGGTGGTGCCGAAGGGATGGGTTTGATCCCCGCCCTTGGTGAAGCTGGGCACCTCGTTCACGTTGGTGATGGTGATGATGAACGGCTTCTCAAACGTGCCGCCGTTGCCGTCGTTGGTGCCGACGCGCACACTGTAGCTGCTCTTGGTCTCGAAGTCGGCGCTCGGTGTGAGCCTCAACGCGGTGCCCGCGATGGTGAAGCTGGCGTTGTCCGTGCTGCCGGTGCCGGTGACGAGCGTGAAGGTCTGCGTGTCGCCCGCATCGGCATCCGTCGCGCTCAAGGTGCCCACGGTGGCATTCGCTGCGTTGTTCTCGGCAATGCTCGTGGCGCTCAGCGCGATGTCGGTGGGCACGCTGTTGGTGCCGGTGCCCTGGATGGAGAAGTTGAAGGGATTCTCGTCCGTGTCGTTGTTGCTGAAGCTCAGATTGGCGCTGCGCAGTCCCAGGGCGCTCGGATTGAATGTCACCTGGAATGTGGTGCTGCCGGCCGCCGCCACAGGCGACACCGGCGCGCTCGTGACGCTGAAGTCTGCCGCGTGTGTGCCGCCGACTGTCACCGTGCCGAGCGTGAGATTGGCTGTGGCCGTGCCGCTGTTCTGGATGGTGAAGGTGCGCACCACCGTGCCAGAGGCGACCGTCTGCGAGCCGAAGTCCGTGTGGTCCGTGGCACTCGGCGTGGCATCCCCATCAACGATGTTCGCGCTGTTGCCGCTCACCGCGATCTCGGGACCGGTGGCCACGGTGATGGTGAAGGTCTGCGCCGCCGTGGTCAGCGCCGCGTTGCCATTGATCGTGTTGTCATCCGTTAGCGTCACTGACACATTCGCCGTGCCCGAAGTGCCGTTGGGCGTGTAGCTCAGTGTTCCCGTGCTGCTGATGGCCGGCGCGGTGGTGAAGATGCCGCCGCCGCCGGTGACACTCACATTGAAGCTCAGCGCCTGCGTCACCGTGCTGTCGCCGTCGTTGATGGCCGTGGCCCAGCCAGCGATGCTTTGCGCGGCTGTGGTGCCGAAGGGATGGGTTTGGTCCCCGCCCTTGGTGAAGCTGGGCACCTCGTTCACGTTGGTGATCGTGATGGTGAACGACTTCTCGAAGGTGCCGCTATTGCCGTCGTTGGCCTGCACGCGGATGGCGTAGCTGCTCTTGGTCTCGAAGTCGGCGCTCGGCGTCAGCCTCAACGCGGTGCCCGCAATGGTGAAGCTCGTGTTGTCCGTGCTGCCGGTGCCCGCGACGAGGGAGAAGGTCTGCGTGTCGCCCGCATCGGCATCCGTGGCGCTCAAGGTGCCCACGGTGGCATTCGCTGCGTTGTTCTCGGCAATGCTCGTGGCGCTCAGCGCGATGTCGGTGGGCACGCTGTTGGTGCCGGTGCCCTGGATGGAGAAGTTGAAGGGATTCTCGTCCGTGTCGTTGTTGCTGAAGCTCAGATTGGCGCTGCGCAGTCCCAGGGCGCTCGGATTGAATGTCACCTGGAATGTGGTGCTGCCGCTGGCCGCGACTGGCGAGGTCGGTGCGGTCGTGACGGCAAAGTCTGACGCATGCGTGCCGCCCACAGTGACGGTGCCCAGCGTGAGATTGGCCGTGCCGCTGTTCTGGATGGTGAAGGTGCGCACCACCGTGCCGGAGGCGACGTTCTGCGAGCCGAAGTCCGTGTGGTCCGTGGCGCTCGGCGTGGCGTCGCCATCGGCGATGTTCACGCTGTTGCCGCTCACCGCGATCTCGGGACCGGTGGCGACGGTGATGTTGAAGGTCTGGGCCGCGCTGGTCAAGGCCGCGCCGCCTGCGGTGTTGTCATCGGTGAGCGTGACCGAGAGGTTCGCCGTGCCCGAAGTGCCGTTGGGCGTGTAGCTCAGCGTGCCGTTGCTGGCCAGCGAGGGCGCGGTGGTGAAGAGGCTGCCGCCGCCGGTGACCGTGACGTTGAAGGTGAGCACCTGCACTACCGTGCTGTCGCCGTCGTTGATGGCGGTGGCCCAGCCAGTGATGCTCTGCGCCGCAGTGGTGCCAAAGGGATGGGTCTGATCCACGCCCTTGGTGAAGCTGGGCATTTCGTTGACGTTGGTGATGGTGACGGTGAAGGGCTTCTCGAACATGCCGCCATTGCCGTCGTTGGTGCCGACGCGCACACTGTAGCTGCTCTTGGTCTCGAAGTCGGCGCTCGGCGTGAGCCTCAACGCAGTGCCCGCGATGGTGAAGCTCGTGTTGTCCGTGCTGCCGGTGCCCGCGACGAGGGAGAAGGTCTGCGTGTCGCCCG
>Ga0247844_1001791_pt1 | contig 37548 bp, 34 predicted proteins | sample LaCtaG_FD_192421 | JGI IMG/M metagenome (GOLD analysis project Ga0247844, IMG submission 192421) | Freshwater microbial communities from meromictic Lake La Cruz, Castile-La Mancha, Spain - LaCruzMarch201714.5m_1 | ecosystem: Environmental > Aquatic > Freshwater > Lake | place: Spain: Castile-La... | reverse complement strand
GGCGACGGGAAGGAAAAAGGAGCGGGAAAGCCCCTGCGGAAGCTTAGCATCTATCGGCATAAAACCGATTTTCCGGAAAGCGCCCCCTGTCAAGGTCATAAACGCGCAAAAAGCACGTTTTTCATGAATTTAGCATTCTTCGAGGGTTCGGCGAACCTCCCGGAAATCGACTTCACCAGCGGCCCGCTAGGAGCGATAACGTGGCGAATAGAGGCGGAAAATTTACGGAAACTTGGACACCGTTCTTGGTGCCGTGCTTCAGAAAAGTTTCGCCCGTGCCGAATCCGGCACCTGGGTTTTCCTTTCCGGATTTGCGAAAGCCGACGACGGCTGATGCGAAACGGTTGCAGGAATGCGAAAGCCGAACTCGGCACGGGCCAACCGGACCGGGGGAAGGCGGCGGCCGAACGCGGCATTGGCGGAAAAAGCTTCAGGAATACCAGTTTCTATCGAAAACGGCAACAACCAGAGCCACTAAAGTCCAGTGCCGCCATCGGCACGTGCCAAACGGAGATTGCGGGCCCTGCGCACCGCGGCATTCCTTCTGAGGTTCAATCAGAAATCAGCTGATCATCTGTGATCAAACCGTGTGGAAAAGCGATGGCACCAAAAGCGTGCAACAGCCTTTGCCCCAGTCGGCAGGCCAGCGCACCAAACCGCTCGGGCTGAGCCTTCCGCCTCCTCCCCACCGCTTGATCCGCCACCGATGGCTGCGTCCGCCGCTTCGTCGCAACCGTTTTTTGAGGGGAGGGCATTCCCTCCCCGTCCTCCCACGAAATCTCATGAAAAACCGGCAGCTCATTCTCCTCAGCAATCTCTGCTTCATCCTCGGATTCGCTTCCATCATCGGATCGATCGTCATTTGGTACACGACGGGGGGACAGGCCGTCGAAACCCAAGGCCATGGCGAGCGTTTCGGCATCTTCGTCGGCCTCTGGGCGCCCACGTTTTTCATCTTGTCCAATCGGTTTGACCGATATTCTGAAAAGGCGGCGTGAGCCGGATCAAGACGCGGTCGGGATGCCTTCCCTCCCGCTCCTTCGCCAGGATGCGGCGCGGAGACATTATCCTGGAAACAGAAGCACGGATTTATCTCACGGGGAGAGCAACCAGGCGATCCTTCGTCTCCTCCGTGATCATCTTCTGTTCCTCCATCCGGGCGAGAACGTGATCGCGTGCAGCTTTGCACGCCTCGGGATGATTGATCGGGGAGAGAGCGTCCGGACTTCGGATCAATCCAGCAAGGGTGGCCGCCTGGTCGATGCTGATTCCGCTAGCCGCTTTGCCGAAATACCCTTTGGAAGCATCATTGATCCCATAGTAGCCGCTCCCGAAATAGGTCCGGTTCAGATACATTTCAATGATCTGGGCTTTGGAAAGGTTTCTCACGATCCGATAGGCAAGGAAGACGTTTACAAGCATACCGCGATACGACCGAACGTGGTTTGTCCGAGCCAGTTGCTGGCTAATCGTGCTGGGACCTTCGCTCTCGAAAAACTGAGGATCCTCCGCAGCCACGACGGCATCGATCATGTGCCGGGGAACCTTTTCCAATGCAATGGCATCCTGATGGGCGTATTCCCGGAATTTCGAAAGATCGACAGCCTGGGCTTCGTCGTAGTATGGCCGCAAGTGAAGGTAGACCTTAACCCCGAAGGCCACCGCGCCGACCAGAAGGATGAGGCCGAGGATCTGCAGCGCTCTCCCCAGGTTGAACTTCGGTTTGCCGTGCTGGGGAGGGGCGCTCAGGGTCATTTGGGATTCGATTTCAACACAACCTTGGCACATCCTTCGCGCTCTTGGAATCCCGTGTTTTCCAGCGTGATGCCAGGCCTTCAACACACGGTCTCCTTCGGGAGCCGCCATCTTCAGACCAGTTTTGCCTCATGACACCCCCTCCCCCGATCGTCAGCAATACCTACATCGTTCGACTGGCGTGGGAAGACCGCACCAGCTTCGAGGAGATCAAGCAGCGCACGGGCCTGGCGGAGAGCGAGGTCATTGAGGTGATGCGCCGTGAGCTTAAACCATCGAGTTTTCGGCTCTGGCGAAAACGGGTCAGCGGCCGGATCACCAAGCATCGCCGCCTGCTGAAGCGAAGCCTCAAAGGACCAGAGGATTCAGAGTGGGAGGACCAGTCCTAACTCGCCCCGTCCTTCCCTTTCCGGAGCCGGCAGCGGTCGCTGCAATACTGCACTTCGTCCCAGACGCGCTCCCACTTTTTCCGCCACGCGAAAGGTCGTCCGCAGGTGGCGCAGGGCTTCTCCGGGAGATGTTGTTTTTTCACGCCTTTCATGGGGTTTCCTCCGGCTCGTCCTTGGCCCGGAGGGAATCGAGATAGGCGTTTTTCGGTGCCGGTTTAGCGGGGCGGGCCTCGGCGTCCAGCATCTTCTCCACGCGCTTCCCGCTTTCCGCGATCAAGTCCGCGATGAGCGGGGCCTCGGGGAGATTCTTCCAGTACTTCTTCGGCATCTCAGATTGCATGGCGCGCACCTTGAGCCGCGCGGGATTGAAGATGCTGCGATAGTAGGTGCGCCAGAGGTCGTCCAACGCGTCGCCCTCCGGTGCGGCGCTGCGACGTTCCCCCGGGGTGAAATGCAGCGTGACGCCGTCCCAATGCACGCACTCGTCCGGGGTCAGGATGGACCAATCCATCCCAGCAAAGCGCTTTTCAAAGAAGCCAGAGGCCAATCGCACAATGCGATGTTCGGGCTCGAACCAGGCAACGAATTGCTCTCGGCCAGTGACCTCGTCCTTCCCCACCAGCCGGAACCGGACAAAGGCATGCATTTTGTGGATGTCGCGGCCGATGGCTTTGGCCCATTGCTGGAGCTGACGGAGATCTCGGTCTGTGGCTACCGCGAGAAGGTTCCTCTCTTCGCCGTGCGTTAGACGCCAGAGCACGCGGTAGAGCAGGCCCCAACGCCGGGCGTCCCGGTGCGCCGAAACGCTGCGGGCAAGGTCGAGAAAGGCGGGAGGCACTCGTGGAACCGGTCCGGAAGGCCCCGCGACATCGGTCACCGCGAACAGGCCGGGTTCGTGAGGATCGTCCGACCACAAGACCTCATCAGGCGGAACGCGGAGCGCGAGAAGGTCGCGCGCCCGATCGCGCCACGATTCGAAGATCGGCTCGATGACGACGGTGCGCATCCTGACCTTAGAGTTCGCCGGACCGGACCGAGTCGATATCCCCAGCGGCCGGTTGGGGCGGAGCATCGAAGTTCAGCTCGGTCTGTTGGGGCGGGGGCAGAAAGCGAGCCCGCAGGGCATCGTCATCCAGGCCGAGCCGCGTCGGCGTGTGATCCGCAGCGATGATGAAGGGAAGAACCTTCTTCATGGGCAACCGGAGGCGAAGCAGATCGGTGAGGCGCAAGCGGGTGTAGCGGCGTGCGCGGAGGATGCGCTCCACGTTGCGGACGCCCAACCCAGGCACGCGGAGCAAGATTTCCCGGGAAGCCTTGTTCACATCCGCAGGAAACAAGGCGCGGTTACGCAAGGCCCACGCGAGCTTGGGATCGAGATCCAGGTCGAGATTCGGCGCGGCTTCGGTGGCGATCTCTTCCACCTGGAATCCGTAGAAGCGCAGCAGCCAGTCCGCTTGATAAAGCCGGTGTTCCCGCACCAGAGGCGGAGGCTTGATGGGCAAGAGCGCGGACGGCTCAGGGATCGGACTAAAGCCAGAGTAGTAGACGCGCCGCAGCCGGTAGTCTCCATAAAGCACGTCCGCGCGCCGCAGGATGATCGCATCCGTGGAATCATCCGCGCCGACGAGCATCTGGGTGCTTTGCCCGGTGGCAAACGGGGGCGGTTTCGGCGCGTCGGGCTCCCGCTTTTCCGCATGGCGTTCCTCGATTTTCCTGCGGATGTGCCCCATGGCTCCCTGGGTGCGGGCGAGGTTTTTCTCAGGGGCGAGTTTCGTCAGTCCCTGCTGGGTGGGAAGTTCAATGTTGATGCTGATCCGGTCCGCGTAACGCCCCGCCATCTCGATGAGGCCGGGCGATGCCTCGGGGATGGTCTTCAGGTGGATGTACCCGCGAAAGTGGTGCTCTTCCCGCAGCTTGCGGGCCACGTCGATGACCAACTCCATGGTGTAGTCCGCGCTGCGGATGATGCCGCTGCTGAGGAACAGCCCCTCGATGAAGTTACGCTTGTAGAAATCGAGGGTGAGGCGCACGACCTCCTCCGGCGTAAAGCGGGCGCGCCGGACATTGCTGGAGCGGCGGTTGATGCAGTAATGGCAATCGTAGAGACAAGCATTGGTGAGCAGCAGCTTCAGCAGGGAAATGCAACGGCCGTCCGGCGCGTAGGAATGGCAGATGCCCGCGCCGCCCGTGGAGCCCACGCCTTTCCCACCGCGCGAGTCCTTCCGGGCCGCGCCACTGCTGGCGCAAGACGCATCATACTTGGCGGCGTCGGCGAGAATTTCGAGTTTTTGCTCCAGATCCATGGCACGTTTCCCATGAATACGGCCCGGATGATTTCGACACCCAAACAAATCTCTGTGGGCCTGCGTTCTGCGTGGCGGCGTCTGCTGGGGAGCCACCCAAGAGGTTGCTCCGGATGCCGCAAAATGCCGTGAGGCTTGCCTGGAAGGCAAAAAGAGCAACGCCAGGCACCATGCGCCCCACCTTCTCTCTCCCGGTTCACGCCTTGACCGGCTCGGACGCCGGCGTGACCAGCGTTACTGGCCAGTCGATCCACGCTACGAGGTGCTGCGACTTCGGTGGGAACCGGGCAGCGCTGCGGCACGTCTGACTCAAGAGCCAATCGCTTTGACTGCGCCAGGGCCGCTCATGCGAAGGCCTCGTCAACACCGCCAGCGCAGCCGTGGAAGCCAACCCCGCCGGACTCGCGGATTACGGCGTCACGCCCGAACTCATCGTGGAGATTGCCTGGCACCGGGCGCCCACGGGCCCACGGTTCCAATCCTTGACGGTGGAAGCGGAGGGGTGGGGCGGCTGGACCTCCAGCCGCCGTTCGAGCATGAGACGCCGGTGAAATCGCCAATGCAGTCGCCATTCGGTCGCGAAAGGCGCTTGGAGGACCAAGTGGCCTAGTGGTTCCGAGGAACGTCGATTGAGGGCGGTGTCCATCGCTTCGAATCCTTATCCTGACGCCAATGGGCTGAAGCCCTGGCTACATTCCCTAGTAGGCTCACTCCAACGCCTCGCAAATTCCCCCTCTTCACATGCGGTCATTCCGGGAAAGCGCTTGAACCATTTTCCGGCGGGGACTTCAGGTTCCTCTGTGTGGAAGAACGTCCATTTTCACCACAAGATCCCAGAGTCCACAGATCACAGACTCAATTAACCGGGCGGGCGATGGTGCGTTGGATAGCCGTCCCGGCGCGGCCCCTAGTCCGCCAGTGCGTCAGACAGATTGAACTGGAATCCAGGCAGGGCGCTGGAATGCAAAACTTGCTCCGCAGGCACTTCGAAGACCTCAGAGTAGGTTCCCGCCACAGGATTCCGGTGGACCTCGGTAATCCGCTCCTCAGGCTGCACGATCCACACTTCCGACACGCCTGCTTGCGCAAAATCGCGGGCCTTCGCCCGATCCAGCGCCAGCGAATGAATGGCCACCTCGATGACGAACTGTGCCGTGGTGGGCTTTGCGTGCCGATACTGAACGCGGGATCCCAGCACCACCGACAGATCGGGTTCGGGTTCCGAGTTCCCGATCGTGATTGGATCCTCCTTGCGAACCCAAAATCCTGCGCCGGCACAGTGGCTTTGAAGCAACTCGAAGAGCAAATCAACCACGTATAGATGCAGCGCTGACTTCGACATTTTCTCCACGATCACCCCGTTAATGAGCTCAACCGACTTCTCCGTGAAAAATCCCATCTCGATCATTCGGTGATAGCGCTCAATCGTGACCGGTTCCACCCGTCGCCGAACTTCAGGAATCTCCAATACCTCAAGCATCCTCCCAACGTATTCCCCAGCCCCCTCCGCCGCAAGGCTTCGTTTCAGATCGGGTCTCTCGGAAGCCTGCTACGTGCCAAGTTCCGGTAGCGAAGCGGCTGTGTCGGCTTCGGGCGGTTCAGGTGGGTTCCACCCGGCTCCCGCCCGAAGGACCACAGGTCCTTCGCTACGATATTTGTCGATGCGGTGCCTGAGTTCCTGGACTGACGTGGAGGCACGGCAAAGGCGCAATACGATCATGACCACGGCTTCGAGCAGGCCCTTGGGCATGCCGGAGGGGGAGGAGAGGCCGTGGATGGCGAGCTGGAATAGCGGGGGACGGCCTTCTCTCGGGTTGGCGCGAAAGGTCTCTTGCCCGCCGTTGGCAGGCCGCTAGCATCCCAACGCTGCACCACCGTCCACCTCATTACAAATCTTGACACTCCACCGAGATTTCGGTTACCTACGGGGCGAAACCGGGTACTGAGCTGATCATTGTTCGGACCTCCACACCAATGAAGATCAAACCCCAATTCTATACAGCTCTCTTGGCTGTGATCGTCAGCGCGATTGGCCCCACGGCGAACGGTCAGACCTCCGAAAGCCTGAAGACGATCGAGAATCAGTTTTTCGATTCCTTTCAACTCCAAGTGGAGGAAGGCCATTTTGCGAGGGTGGCCGAACTCGATGGACGTTATCTCCTGGCGCTAGAAAGAGCTCTCCAAGGTGCCACCCAAGCCAATCGGCTCCAGGAAGCCTTGGGCCTGCGTGGCGAGCTTGACCGTGTCAAGGGAAGGGAGGCGTTGCCGGACACTGATGAAGGCGTCGATGCGGCCTTAGGGAGACTGCGAAGCGCCTATCGTGAGCAACTCGCCAAGTTGAACGCGGATCGGGCGAAGGCTGCCGCACCAATCGTCAAAAAATTCGATGAAGCACTCGTTGCCCACCAAACCGCGCTAACAAAGTCGGGCCGTTTAGACGAAGCTAAGGTTGTTCTTACCTATCGCGAAGAAGGAGGTGCGGCTAAGCTGTTGGGAATCGGGCGTGAACTTCTCTCACCGAAGCCGGATCAGAGCATCATTACGGCGCTCTCCGCGTCAGCGGCGACTCTCCGCGTCAGCCGCGACAAAAGATAGACCGTTCCGAAACAGCCTTGGGATGATATTCGTGCCCGTGCCTGGAACCGATGTGCTTTTCTGCATTCACGAGACGAGATGGAAAGACTACGCGGAATATAGCGCGGCGAACCCAGGAATCGCGGAAAGCTGGAAGAACCAAACGCTTGATGGCGTCGCCCTTACAGAGCGCCCGGAAGAGCATCCCGTATGCTGGGTGAACTGGGAGGAATCCGAGGCCTTCTGCAAATGGCTCAGCGAAAAAGAAAAGAAGACCTACCGGCTCCCCACGGACCGAGAATGGAGTATCGCAGTTGGGTTGGGACGGAAAGAGGAGTGGCGCGAAAGCGACACGCCGGAGAGTGTGGCTAAGGACGGGAAAGAGTTTCCCTGGGGAACGTCCTGGCCGCCGCCGAAGGGAGCCGGAAACTACAGTGACCAAAGTGCCAAGGCCAAGGGGATCGCTGGAGAGTTTATCGATGGCTACGACGATGGTTTCCCGACGACTGCGCCGGTGATGAGCTTTGCGCCGAACAAATACGGCCTCTACGATATGGGCGGGAATGTCTGGGAATTCGTCGACGACTGGTTGAATGCTACGAAAGAGCGCCGTGTCTACCGCGGTGGGTGTTGGCGCGACTCCGTAAGGCAGATTTTTATGTTGTCGTCCTACCGCAATCATTATTCTCCCACCGGTCGCGGAACCTTAGGCGGGTTCCGCGTAGTGTTGGAGCCGACGACCGCCCCTTAAGCGATCCGCAGTTTTTGGCGCCAGGCTTTCTGTAGATCGCTCAGGCCCTCATGGGAGCTTGGCAAGCAATGTGAGAAATTCCTGGCACCAAGAATTTCGGATTGTTCTTTATGACCCCAAGAGTTTTCAGCGTTGTTGGAGTCAGCCGATCTTTGGGTCACTGATCCTCTTCCGGCACAAGCACGAGGCTGTAAGTCACTCCGGCGGCCTTGAGCACCTCGTAGCTCTTCCCTGGTTTCATGAGCAAGCTGCCTTCACATTGATGCTGGTGCCACTGAATGTTCTTGCTGACCGCCACGGGTGGCGTCGCCGTGGTCATTTGCGATGACACCATCGCGACCTGGAAACCGATGGCGAAATCAAACCTCAGCAGTTCGCCTTGCTCGGTGATCGTTCCGTCCACCGTGAACTGGGTCGGAAAGTCCGACGCATCCAACGGTCCGCTTACACTCAAGCGGGGGGAGCAGCTCAACACGGAAAGCTCGCCCAAGGTCGTCTCGCCCTTGGTCCCGGAGAGCGTGAAGCGAAAATTGCCGGAAAGGGCCGCCTGGGCGTCTTTGACGGGCTGGTGGCCGGCTGCCGGGATCGGCGGGAGTGGTCTGCTTTGAGCGGAAGCGGAGGCTGCGGAGCAAAGTAAGGCGACGCAGAAGAGCGAGAGGGGTGTCATGACGTTCGAAGACGATGCAATCCGACCCGCTTGCAAGACGATAACTCAGGGCAAAGCTCGCTTGATGTCCTGCCCCCAGTCGGTGTGATCGGGTCCGTTCCAGTCATCCACATAGGTGCGTTGCGCCCAGGCGAGCCAGGCGGCTTCAAGGCGGGTTGCGATCTCCGGATGCTGGGTGATCAAGTCGCGTTGCTCCGTGCGATCCGATTCCATGTTGAAGAGTTGCCAGCCGAGCCGGTGACGCTGAACGAGCTTCCATTTGCCGTCCCGGACGGCCTTGTTGCCCTCGTGCTCCCAAAAAATGGGCTGAGTCCGGGCGAGCTTTCCGCCGTCGAACGCGGGTCGCAGACTCACCCCTTGCATCGGCTCAATGGCGTGGCCATTGAACTCCTTTGGATAGCCCGCGCCCGAGAGATCGACGCACGTCGCCATGATATCCACGAGATGGCCGGGCTGACTTTCCAATGCTCCGTGACGCGGGGCGGGGATCCCCGCAGGCCAATGCGCGATCAGGGGCGTGCTGATGCCGCCTTCGTGGGTGAAATGCTTGTAGCGGGAGAATGGCGTGTTATTCAGCGTGGGAATCTCGCCGCCATAACAGCCGAGATCGGAAAAGCCGACATCATCGACCAAAACCACCACCACGTTGGGACGGTTCGCGGCTTGGGAAGAACCGAGGAGGAGGAGACTCGCGAGGAAGAGGTAGGCCGGATTGAGCAAGGGTTGTAGGGGCTTGGGGTTGCACCTACTTGCCGGCCGGGCGAGAGATTCGGACGCCGGTAGCGGCTGATCCACAGACACAGGACCTTCCGATGGGAGGGCTGGCTTCCTTCGCCATTCCGGCACCTGGATTTTCCTTTCCGGATTTGCGAAAGCCGACGACGGCTGACGCGAAACGGGTGCAGAAAGCCAAACTCGGCAGGGGCCAGCCGGCCCCGGTGCGCAGCATCTGTTGCACGAGGGGTTTGACTTTGGGCGTATGGCGTAGCTTGAAGAGATACGGCAAGGCACGCGACTCGAACTCCACCATGATGTTTTCGTTTCCAAAGCCACAGTCACCTCGTGCAAAAGTGGGCCATGAAGGACGCGGAAGGCCTTCAAGCATTTGCCAGAGCCCAGGCAGGCCCAGAGCGGCGGTGTGCTCCATGCCGAGGAGTCCCGGATTAATGCCATCGCCGCAGACCCCGTTGATATGGGCATAGCGCCAGTGTCCTGCCAAGACGCTCAAGAGGGGGGTGCCCATGACGTTGACGGCTCCGCTGCCGCGATTGCCGGTGTAGTGCAAGGGACAGCCGCTGAGGAACTCCGTGCGGTCGCGGTCCCCGGCAGGAATCCGGAGCGCCAGGATCAACCCGGCGATCTGGTGGTCCAACCGTTCCGTGGAGGTTTCCACGACACGGGAAAGAATCGCCGCTTCCGTCGAACTCACGGCTTGAACCTCCCAGACAAAACGGATTCTTCTTGGACAATTTTCTGGCCAAGTCTTTCCCGCGTCCTTTTCAAGAAGCGATCCGCCCACCGGCTCTCCCCGCCATCATCCTCAGCACGGTGTCGAGAACGTTATCGAGGTCCTTTCCAAGGTCATCGGCCAGGAAGCGAAGGACGAGGTAGCCGTGGCTTTGCAGGAGGGCATCCTTGCGCCGGTCACGTCGATACGCCACCGCATCACCGAGGTGCTGTGCGCCGTCGATCTCGATCGCGATGCCGGTTTCCGCGCAGAGGAGATCGACCTCCATCTGACCATGATCATCAAAGGGGATCGGCAGGGACGCGTTGAGGCGGAATTTGCCCGCCAGGGCAGGCAATGTCTCGAAGCGGCGGAAAATGAAGGCCTCGCTGGCACTGCGAGCACGCGCGGCACCCACTGCGTCGGCCGTGGGTGGGCGGGCGGCATGCACAAAGAGATGCGCCAGTGGCGGGTCCACGCCATCGCGGATCAGACGGCGCACGCTCGCGGCGTAGTCTTGTTTCCACTGCGGATCGACAGGCAGTGGCACATCTTGTGGCCAGCCGGGCAAAGCGCTCGCGGGCAGCAGGATGGTGTAGCCGACGGCGTCGTACCCAGCGCAGCGTTTGTCGAACATGCGGGAGAGCATCGGCACGTCGAGATCGGCATAGTCATAGACATGGACCACTTTCTTGCCGTCGTAGAGTCGGTGCAAACGACCCGCATATTGCGCGATGGTGCCGCGCCATGACACCGGCATCGTGAGAAAGAGCGTGTCGAGTCGGGCATCGTCAAAGCCCTCGCCCACAAAGCGTCCGGTGGCCACCACGACGCGGCCCTCGCTTTCAGGGATCGTCCGGAGCTGCGCCAAGGCCGCCGCGAGCGACTTGCGCCCCATGCCTCCCTGGAGCGTGATGACATGCGGGACCTGGCCGCGCAGAGCCGCCTCGAGTGCTTGCAGATGCTCAGTGCGCTCCGTCAGGACCAGGGGTGATCGTCCTGCCGTCACCGCCAGCACAACCTCCGCGATGATTTGGGCATTCCGCGAGGCCGATTTCATCAGAGCGTCGCACAGCCGCTGAAACTCCATTCGCTTGTCTTCTGCGGGCACTCCGTCCGGCACGAAGCCCGTGGGCCGTACGAGAACCTCATGGGTGAAGGGCCGCTCTCCCGCCTGCTGACGCGCATCGACCCGATGCCGCACGGGACCGCACTGCATGAAGATGATCGGGTGATGCCCGTCCTTCCGTGTCACCGTCGCGGACAAGCCGGTCACATAGTTCGCCTTCGTCCGGCGTGCCACGAGCTCGAAACTATGAGCTGAGAGATGATGACACTCATCCACGATGACATGGCCGTAGTCAGCCACCAGATCACTCACCACGCCCTTGCGCACGAGACTTTGAATCAGCGCCACATCGATCTTACCGGTCAGCTTTTTCTTTCCCGCGCCCCACCGGCCGATTTCCGCCGGTTTGAGGCTCAAAAACTGCGCGAGCCGCTCCACCCACTGTTCCATGAGCTGCTGCCGATGAACCAGAATGAGCGTGTTCACACCGCGTTGAGCGATCAACCATGCGGCGAGCACCGTTTTTCCAAAAGCAGTCGTTGCCGACAAAACACCGAAGTCATGCGCCAGCATCGCCGCGCCCGCCCTTTCCTGGTCGGCCCGCAAGGTGCCGACAAAGGCCGCTGCAATCCGGGTTCCGCTGAATCGCTCGTCCCGTAGCCGCACTTTGATATCCAACGCCTTGAACAAATCCAGCGCTTCCTCCAGGCAACCGCGCGGCAGTGCGATGTGATCCGTATGATCCTCCGCGCGGCTGATGATGCGTGGTTTGTCATATACCGGCAACCGCATGGCCTGCGCTTTGTAGAATTCCGGATTCTGAAATGCTGCGATGCGGATGAGGGCATTCCGCAGCGATGCGGGAAGCGCGGCCTTTGGCACATAAACTTGGTCACCGAGCACCACTTCGAGCGTCACCGGCATTTCGCCCACGGGGAGGATTTCACCTCGGCGTGATGGGCTCAGTTTCCAGGGCTCCGCCGCATCTTCTTCATCGGGCAAAGCCAAACGCACGCCGATTACCCGTCCACGTCCCTCCGCCCCACGCACGATGCCTTCCACTTGCGTCAGGCTCATCGTTTCGATGCCCGCCAGAAACGCCCACTGGTCCTCAAATGGCTCCAGCTTCTCGTTCACAAACACGCTGTTCCCCTTCTCCCGAGGCAACTTTTGCAGCGGCAGCGCGATCAGATTGCCAAAGCCGCCCCGCAGCAGCGTGTCCTGATTCGGGAAGAGCCGATCATAAGACTTGAGGCCCGCTTCCGGTCTGGATTCCATCGTCTCCGTCAGGAGATGCGCACCCAGCTTCCGCGCCTGCGCCGCCGGGATTGCCTCCGCGAAAAACACCCATACATGTCCGCCTTCACCTGACCGAGATCTTTCCAGTACCGCAGGAACCTGCAAAAGCGCGCATACATTTAAAAACGCCCGCGCATCCGCCGCCCAATCCCCGTCATCGAAATCCACAGCCAGAAAGAAGCACCGTTCATCCAGTAGCATCGGATACACACCCGCGACGAAGGGCCGACCAAGTTCATCCACGCCAGAAAGGTGCTTCTTGATGACATCATCCGTTACTGGAAGCCATCGCTGGTGCTTGCAGTCGCCGCACTTGATCCGCGGTTTCTCACACACCCCCCGCACCCATTCATTGCCACACGCCGGCGAGTAGCCCGCACGGCCTGTTTTGACGCTCTCAAACCTCAGCGGATATACCTCGCTTCTTCCGCGAAACAAGGAGCGGAATAGCGCGATCTTCTCCTTTGGCGGCGAGGTGTTCGTGATGGGCATGGCATAGACTCGGACTACTCCTACTCAGGGGCCCCAACTCACTATAGCGACTTCACCAACTCCAGCGCTTCCAGAAGGCGTTCTTTGGGCGTTTTGGCTTCCAACCGGGGATATTTGCCCTCCACCTGGATCCCGCGTCCGTTGCGAGTGAGGATGAGCTTGTCGCCTTTGATCTCGCAAATCGCGACGTTCTTGTGGGCGCAACGGACTTTCAACTCGGTGGCGCGGAGCAGGTTGTCCGCTTCCTCTGGCCTTTTGCCGAAGCGATCCTGCCAGTTGCGGATGATGGTGCTGAGTTCCGTCATGGTGGCGACTTCCGCCAGTTCGCGGTAGCTGGTGATCCGGTGCCGCGGCTCGGCCATATAAGAGACCGGAATGAAGGCGGGGAGCTTACCCTGGGGAGAGCGGGCGAAATCGCTTTCGCTGGTGCAGAGGATATCGAGACTCATGGCCACATCGATCGTCCGAGTGGTGCGTTCTCCCTTGAGTTTGGCGATCGATTGCTTGAGGAGGCGGCAATATAAATCGAAGCCGACGGCGGCTATATGCCCGCTCTGCTGCGTGCCCAGGAGGTTGCCGGCGCCGCGGATTTCGAGGTCGCGCATCGCGATTTTGAATCCGGAGCCGAGCGCAGTGTATTGCTTGATCGCGGTGATGCGGCGGCGGGCGTCGCCCACGGTGAGGAGGTCCCGGGGAATCAAAAGGATCGCGTAAGCCTTGGTGCCGGAGCGGCCGACGCGACCGCGCAATTGATAGAGATCCGCCAGGCCGAAGCGGTCGGCGCGGTCAATGATAATGGTGTTGGCGTTGGGGATATCGACGCCGCTTTCGATGATCGTGGTGCTCACGAGCACGTCGAACTCGTGATTCACAAAACGGTTCATGACATCCTCCAGCATCCCTTCCTCCATCTGGCCATGACCCACGCCGACGCGTGCCCCGGGGCAGAGTTTCTCCAGTTTCTCTTTGAAGGCGATGATGGACTTGACCCGGTTATGCAGGAAAAAGACCTGGCCCTGCCGGTGCAATTCGCGCTCGATGGCTTGCTTGATGATGCGCTCGTCGTAAGGACAAATGGTCGTGGAAACCGGGATCCGGTTGGGCGGCGGGGTGTCGATCGTCGACATATCCTTCACGCCCATGAGAGAAAGGTAGAGTGTCCGGGGAATGGGCGTGGCCGAAAGGGTAAGGACATCGACGAGCTGGAAGAGTTCCTTGAAACGCTCCTTGTGCTTGACTCCGAAACGTTGCTCCTCGTCGATGACCACCAGGCCGAGGCGGGAGAAAGTGACGTCCTTGGAAATGAGCCGGTGCGTCCCGATGACGATATCCACCGTGCCGGCGGCGGTCGCGGTGATCGTCTGGCGTTGCTGCGCGGGAGACCGGTAGCGGCTGAGCAAGCCGATATTGACGGGATAATCCGACATCCGCTCCCGAAAGTTTTGGTAATGCTGGTGCGCCAGGACCGTGGTTGGAACCAGCACGGCCACTTGCCGCCCGCTCATGACCGCCTTGAAGGCTGCGCGGATGGCGACCTCGGTCTTGCCGAATCCCACGTCGCCGCAGATGAGACGATCCATGGGCGCGCCGGACTCCATGTCCTCTTTGACCTGGGCGATGGCCGTGAGTTGATCCGGTGTTTCCTGGTAGAGGAACGAGTTCTCGAACTCCCACTGCCATTTGGTATCCGGGACATGGGAGTAAGGCTTGCTGGCCGTCCGCTCCGCCTGAGTATTGAGGAGGTGCGCCGCGTAGTCGAGGATCGATTTCTCGGCCTTATCCTTGGTGCGATTCCAGCGCTTGCCACCGAGTTGGTCCAGTTCGGGACGGGCTTTGCCGACTCCTACATAGCGGTTGATTAGGTGGGATTGATCGACCGGGACATAGAGGGTGGCCTCGTCTGCATAGCGGATCGCGATGACCTCCATGCCGTCCCGATTTTGGATTCCCAGGAAGCGGCCGATGCCATACTCGTGGTGTACGACAAAGTCGCCCTCTACATATTCGCGGAGATCCGCCTCGCCGGAGACGCGTCGTTGTTTGAGGCGTTTTTCCGATAACCGGCGAGTGCGGAGGTGTTGATAGCGCCCAAAGATTTCGGCATCGGAGAGCACCGCCAGGGAGGCCGCCGGGATCGTGAAGCCGCGTTCCAACCGGCCGCGGACGGGGCGAATCAGTCCGCTGGAGAGGAACCCGACATCGACCAGTTCGGCAAAGCGTTCCCGTTCCCCCTCGGTGTTGAACACCATCGCGACCTGCCAGCCCGCTTCGTGCCAATCCTGCATCTGCCGGATGAATTGGGAGCGACGGACTTCCTGGAGGACGAAGTCCCCGGCGGCAAAGGCTCCGAGTGGGTTGTCGAAGCAGGGCAGAGTGGCGTCTTCAGGCTCGCCTCCGGACGAAATCAGGCGATCGGCCCGGCCCTTGGCGTCGCACTCGACTCCGATGACCAAATCCCCCTTGAGAAGGTAGTCTGAGAGCGCGCAGTGCCCCCGATCCGTGGAGGCCTGCAGGAGAATGGAGACGGAGCTGACCCGGCCGGTGGAGGTCTGTTCATCCACATCGAACTCGCGGAGAGACTCGATCTCGTCATCGAAGAGTTCGATCCGGGAAGGGACCGCATCTTGCCAGGAAAAGATGTCGAGAATCCCACCGCGCAGCGCGAACTGACCCCGTTGGAAAACCTGGGAGACTCGCTCGTAATCCGCCCCCTCCAGCCGGGTGAGCAGAGCGGTGAGATCGATGCGCTCGCCGAGGGTCAGTGTGATCTCGTCCTCGCGCATCGCTCCGGGCGAGGGAACAGTATCGCCGAGGCTTTCCTCGCAAAGGACGACGACTTGGCGTTCCGGGACCTGCTGGCCGCCGCCCATGGCGCTGAGGATGGCGAGACGATCCGCCGCGACGTCCGGATCCGGCAAGGCGTCGACGAACCCGGAGAATTCCACCTCCGGGAAAAACAGCGAGGTGACCCCCCAGACCCGAAGATCGTGCTGGATAAGTTCCTGGACGCGCACGTCCCGGCAGACGATCCAGATGCGGCGCGCGGCGCTCCGGCGGAGGATGGAGGCGACGACGAACGGTTGCGCTGGCTCCGCGATTTGAGAAAACGCCCGTCCTTCGTCCGCCAGGGGCAGTGCCGCGAGGGACGCAAACCACTCCGCAGCCGCGAGGAGGGGTGGGGGAGATGTCGCCAAGGCCGGCATGGAAAAGTCACCATCGCAGGAAAAACGGGTTCGGCAACGGGAGGGATGATCCGGTTTCAGACAAAGCCTTGATGGGAAAGTGCACTTGCAGGATGGCAGGGTCTACGTGATGTGCTAACGGGGGAATTACCGAGATGAACGATGCATCGAACGAAGGCGCAGGGGATGAACGGCTGGAGGTCCTCCGGGGCCGACTAGAGTTCCGTGGGGTGACCATGAAAGTACCCGACAGTGTGCGAAAAGAATTTCGCAGCTTTCGGGGCTCCGAAGTGGCCGTGGATGCCACCGGGGCGCGCAGCGCGATCTGGCTTACGCCGCAAGAGGCTGAGTTTTTTGGTGTCCGGGATAGCGCGGACTTGGTGCCGCCCAGTGATGAACTGGTGGAATTGCCTGCAGGGGCCCGCCTCGCGTTTGCGAATTTCTGGCATGATGGCCAGAACTGGGTGGCTGTGGCCCGTCCTGGCGAGGTGCAAAATGTCGTCGTTCAGCAGGATATCTTCCTGCGCAGCCCTATCCTAAAGAAGCCGTTGGCGGCGCACGCCCAAATGCGGTTCATCTTCCGCGACGGATTTCAACTGGAGCTTTATCCCCAAGAGGCCGGCCAAGCCCCCTATGCCAGGGGCCCGGTCGATGACATCGTCGTAAGCGCGGAAGCCGCACGGCCCCGTATCGACGGCTTTCCCGACTTCGACTTGATCGGTGGCGTCAAAGGATGGTTTCGGCAATCGATGCGCTTCACGTCCACCGAGGATGAGGCGGAAGCGATGATGGAGAGCGGCCACACCGTCTATCAATTCCTGCTCCATCTTGAGGGACCTGAGGCCTCTCGGGTTTTCCAGGAAGCGCTCCGGCGCGCCCACCAGATCGGATTGGATCTGCCCTACAACCTCTTGGCGATCGGGGGCACACAGTGTGTTTACGAAATGTTCAACATCCTGGACCGGTCCGTGGTCAAGCGGCGCAAGGCCCCGGGGTGGGGAACGAGCCTTTTTCGCATGTTTGACCGGATGCCCCTGATGATTGGTCAGTATCTAAGCAATCGTGGCTTGCGCTATACAGAGCCTGCCGGGGTGACGTTCCCCTCGTTCAATGAGGAGTGGGCAATGACGGACGAACAAAAGAAGCGTCTGGAGCGGAAGCTCGAGAGGTTCGGACCGATGCAAGGTGGTCATTGACCTCCTGAACGGACAATAAAAGAGACGCAGAGGTTTAAAAGATTTGCAAAAATCTAAATACTAGAAAATATAAGACATGGCCTATATTCCTCCTGCCGGGTGGTTCTTGCGCTTTGTCTTCGGTGTTTGTTTAGCCGGAGGCTTCCCTTCGTTTTCTTCCGTTGGTGCGGCCGAGCGGCCCAACATTCTGTATATCCTGACCGACGATCAGTCCTATCGCACCGTCGGATGCTATAAGCCTGATGGGGCTTACTCTTGGGCGAAGACTCCGAATTTGGATCGGCTGGCCAGCCGGGGCGTTCGCTTTACGCATGCTTACCTCGGGAGTTGGTGCCTTCCCTCGCGCTTTACCGCACTGTCCGGGAGGCATCCTTATGCGATTGAGTCCATTCGCCACGGGTTGATCTACCCGCGAAACTCCTATGACCCGGACCGTTTGACTTTCTGGCCTCAGATCTTCCGCGCGAATGGCTACTACACCGGGATGATCGGAAAGTGGCACACTGGCAAGGACGCCGGGTTCGGGCGGGACTGGGATTACCAAGCCGTGTGGAATCGGCCGGCCGGAAGCCGAGCCAATGCCAGTGCCTACTACACTGCGCAAGAGATTCATTTTCAGGGCAGCAAGAAACCCGTGAAGGTGGAAGGATATCCAGCCGACCATTATACGGATTGGGCCGTAGACTTCATCAAGAATAGGGAAAAGGCGGGCGGAAAGCCCTGGGCGCTTTGGCTGTGCTATCCCAACGCCCATCCGCCCTTTACCCCGGCTTCCTCGAACCAGTCTGAATACGAGGACGTCCACGTGCAGCCGCCGGCGGACATTCTTGCGGCGGCCCCTGGCAAACCTGGCTATGTGCAAAAGCTGCATACCTGGACCGCCAACAGCGAGGGGGAGCCGGTAATGAAACGGGTGAGAACCCCGACTGCCGGTGGCGTTGGGCTCAAAGGCGACACCCTTACGGATTGGGTCCGGCAGTATCAACAGTGCGTCAGCGCGATTGATGAGGGAGTGGGCGAAGTGCTGGCTGCCCTCGCGGCGACCGGGCAGGAGAAAAACACCCTGGTCATCTTTACGTCTGACCAGGGATTCGCCATGGGTGAGCACGGATTCGCCCACAAGTTGGCGCCTTACGACGCGAATCTACGGGCGCCGCTGATTGTCAGCCAGCCCGGGACTTTACCGGGCGGGATGGTGTGCCGGACTCCCGTCGCCGGAGTCGACCTGGTCGCCACGATTTACGCTCAGGCCGGGGTCAAAGCGTCGACCCCCCTTGATGGTCACGACGTGACCCCGTTGCTTCTGAATCCGGCTTCCCGTTCTTGGAACCATCCGGTGGTGCAAAGCTATACCAGGAAGGCTTTTGGTGAGAAGACGGGCCAGGTCTGGAGAAGTCGGTGCCTGATCGGCCCTCCTGTGCCTTGGTGGACCTCCGTCGTCGATGGCCACTACAAGTATATCCGGACGATGGTAAGGGGAGAGGTCGAAGAACTCTATGATCTCCGGAACGATCCAAATGAGTTGGTCAATCTGGCGCTCCGAGAAGAGAGCGAGCCGCTGCTTGAGAAAATGCGGGCTTCGCTCCAGAGGGAACTGAAGCGGACCGGTGCACCGTTTGCCGATCGCATGCCCGCCACTGGAACCGAGGTCGCAAAGGCGAAGGCCAGCGGCAAAAAGCCGGTCAAGGCAACTTTTGCGGCGAACCGACCAAGTTTGCGGGGGTTGCACCCAAAACGGGAGCCGGAGCCACGGGAGAAGCACCCGCAGTCGGAGCGACCGGCGGCCAGACCTGGGAAGCGAGCTTCTCTCGGATGGAAGTCATGATCACCGGCAGCGACTTCATCTGGGAGCTCGCGATAAAGCTCTGAGGGACCAGAATGCCGGCGTCCAGATGGAGATTGTAGACAAGCAGCGTCTTCTTGGCACCTTCGTCGACGGACTCAAAGCACCAGTTGCCCTCAATGTGGCGGAGATCGCCGCGCAACCGGCGGAAAGCGATGAGCTGCGGGTAGGTCAGGGTATGCTCCACCTCATACTTGAAGGTACGTCCGGTCCCGGGGGCTTCGGTTTCCTGGGCGATCACGCAGATGTTGGCCTCTCTTGAAATGAGCTTCGCGCTGCGGAGATTGGCGATGTAGGTGGGAGAAGCCTCTTTATCATCGAGCAAAGCCCAGACCTGGTCGATCGGGTAATCGAGAAGGACGGCGGCGAAGGCGAAACGCTTCTTATCGACTTTGTCTGCCCAAACCATTACTTCGCCGGCCCTGAGGCGGGTCTGGTCTTCGGTTGAGAACGTCAAAAAGGGCTTGGCCGGGATCGAAGCAAGGGTCAAAGCCCAGACCAGGGCGACGGGCAGGAGTGTTCGCATCATAGGAGTGGGTGGCTTAAAAGTTCACGAATACAGAGACAGGGGGAGTCAATAGAAACTCCCAGAATGACGAGAAGGAGTGCGCAGGCATTCAATCAAGGGCGTTAAATGCCCAATTTCTCACGAATTTTGTTTACCAGTCCGCCGCCGATCATTTCGTCCGCGCGCTTCACGATCTCCTGAAGCAATTCCAGGATATCGCCATCTCCCGCCCAGTGCTGGCGGAGAATGTCCGGATTCGTTTGGTTGATGATTTGATTCAGCGCAAATGCCGCCAAAGCGACGTCGTCCAAGTAGCCGACAGGACCGATCAATCCCTCCGGCAAAAAGTCGACGGGGAGGACAAAATAGGCAAGGACTCCCGCCAGCACGGTTTTTTGCTTCGCACCGACTTTGGGATCTGCCAGCAAGCAGAGAAGCAGGTGAACCAGGTCTGGTGCCAGCAGGACGTAGCGCAGCCAAGGATGGTCGATCCCGGCCCGGGTTTCTGCCCAAGCGGTCACTTGCGCCCTCAGGCTCCGGTAAAATCCGGAATGAGCCGTCCCCGTGGGCGTTTGGTTTTCCCTCGGGCGCCAATCGCGGGGGAGGGTAGTGCGCAGGACGGAGGCTCCGGAGGCGCCCGCTTGAAGGGGCAATTGGGAAGCGCCAGATGCCGGGACCAGGAAAAATGCACCCGTTGGGAACTCGCGCCCCCCGCAGCGAACAGGCCCGTGGAGAACGGTAAAAATGGCGAATCGGCCGGGGTCAAGATCGCGGAATTGCGACGGTCCCAGGTCCCAGCGGGCCACGTGGAACTGGCGGCAGGAGACCAGGGTCTCACCTTGCGGCAGCGCCAAGCCGGGGGTGACATCGTCAAAGTCGATGCTGCGAAGCGCTTGATCGAGATGGAGTTCCCGGGGTTTGCCGTCCAGTCCCGACCGGTGCCAGTCATAAACCCGGTAGGTAGTGTCGCTGTTCTCTTGGATTTCGTAAATCAGGAGCCCGGCTCCGATCGCGTGGAGTCGTCCGCTCGGGATAAACAACACATCGGACGAGCGGGGATGGATCACATGAATGAGATCCTCGATCGTCCCATTCTCCAACGCCTCGCGGAAGTTGCCAGGGGTGACGCCTGCAGAGCGAAGTCCAGCGTGGAGTTGCGCGTCCGGTTCCGCGTGGGCGATATACCACATCTCCGTCTTCGGTTCCCCCAAGAGAGGACCGGCCAGCCTTTCCGGAGGGTGAACCTGAAGGGAGAGGGCTTCGCGGGCATCGAGAATCTTCAGGAGCAACGGGAACGGGCCCGGAACAGCACCGATGCCGAACACCGCTTCCCGGTGCTCTGTCCAGAGTTCGCCAAGAGTCTTCCCAGCAAAAGGACCGCCGACGACCACGCTCTGTGCCTCGGGCCGATCGACGATTTCCCAGGATTCTCCGATCACTCGATTGGGCGGCAACGGACGCAGAAGGCGCTTTTCCATAGCCCTTCCGCCCCAGACCCGCTCCTGATAGATCGGGTTGAACGTGATGGGTTCAATCACGGCTGTATTCATCATGCGACTGGGCTGGAGACGAGAGACTGAGTCCAGCGATACAGTCTGCCTTAGGGCGCGGCTGGGCGCAGCGGAAATTTGTCCATGAATGGACATCGTTTCCTGGTCTCATCGCTTCAGAATCGGGTTTCACAACAAAATATCAAGGCATCTTAATTTATTCGTTGCTCCCCGTTGCCCGGGAGCTATGGTTTTTTGCGGAGATCACCTTGTCGCAAGGCGTGGCGTTCCCCCGCTCCCTGGAAACATGTCCTCAACGAAACGAAACACTGAATCCAATCCTTCCGTCGCCGGCCGAGGAGGCGACGACTATCTGAAAGCACGCCGCCGCCGTGACACGGGCGCTCTTTTCTGCGCTGGGGTGGCGATCCTTTACGTGTTTGCGCTCCTCTCGTACACTCCCCATGACTTGCCGTCCTGGGTGTCGTTCAGCCGCCCCCTTGGAGCGGATCACCAGATGGAGAACTTGGTCGGCCCAGCCGGTGCGCTCGCCGCCGGCTGCGGGTTCCACCTCTTCGGTGCCGCAGCGTATTTGATCCCCGCGATTCTGCTCTGGTTCAGTTTTGCCACCATCATGGGTTTCGCCGTTTGGCATTGGCGCACGTTCCTCGCCGCAGTCGCTTTTCTCGTCTCCGCCTCGTGCCTGATCGATTTTCAGCCGGTCTTTTTTCGGGACTGGGTGGCCAAATACAATTTACCGCAGAGCGTCGGGGGCTACACGGGTTTCCTGATCGGGCATGAGCTCACCGCGAAATATCTTGGGCCGATGGGCTCAAGCATGGTCATGCTGGTGCTCTACCTTGTCGGCCTGATGGGGCTTACCGGATTCCGGCCGATTCGTTTTGGACGCGTTCTTGGGCCCGAAATGGCCGATTTCATCCACCATCCGCTCGCCGTCGGATTTCAGGAGCCGGCCCCGCCCACAACCTATCCGCTGCTTGCCGATTCCCGCCACGTCCTGCCGACGGCTCGCACCATTCGGGTGATTGAAGTCGATAGCGATCCAGAAGACGTGGTCGAACTGGTCCCGCGCGGGGTGCCGGAGTATGATGAAGAACCCATCCCGGTGGCCCGGCATCGCCATCCCTCCCCATTGATCCGGGTCGAGGAAACCGATCCCGGAGAGGACGAAAGCGATCTAGCCCTTCCGCCGACCTCGTGGGACGACGAACCCGACTACCGTGCTCCAGAAGCGGTCCGGCCTGAGCCGGTGCGGAGGCACCCCCGCTCGCATGATCTCGATGACGCCGAGGTGCTTCGGCGGGAACCGGTTCGGCCAGCTCCGCAGGTGATCGATACCGTGAGGTCGCGTCGGCCGAAAGCCGAGGTCCGGCCCATTCTGGCGGATCCGACGAGTGTTCCGGGATCCTTCTACCGGCAGGGCAGTGCCTTCCGTGGCTATGAACTTCCCTCGATCGACATCTTGGATTGCGAGGAAGAGAAGAATGCTGCGGAAGTGGCGGACACCTCGGGATTGTTGGAGACCCAGCGCCTCATCATCGAGACCCTCCGGACCTTTGGTCTGATCGTTAGCCCGGGCGATATCACTCGCGGCCCGACGATTACCCGCTATGAAATTTATCCATCCGTGGGCCAGAGCGTGAAGAAGATCGCAGCCTTGGAAGCCGATCTTGCCCGAGCGACCCGAGCGGAGCGGATCAACATCCTTGCGCCCATTCCGGGCCGCGACACGGTGGGCATTGAGATCGCCAACCAAAAGAAAGTTCTCGTTCCGTTGCGGGAGTTGCTGGAGGATCCGCGGTTTACCGACGGCAAGGCGCAGATTCCCTTGGCCCTGGGCAAAGACGTCTATGGTCAGCCTTTGGTGGCCGACTTGGCTGCGATGCCTCACCTTTTGGTGGCTGGCGCTACCGGCAGTGGGAAGAGCGTTTGCATCAATTCCATCATCGTCAGTCTGCTCTGCCGCTTTAGCCCGGAGGAACTTCGTTTCATCATGATCGATCCGAAAGTGGTCGAAATGCAGATGTACAAGGACCTGCCCCACTTGGCAGTTCCGGTGGTGACCAGCCCGAAAAAGGTCCTTCTCGCCCTGCGTTGGTGCATCAACGAAATGGAGCGCCGTTATGAACTCTTCGCGGAGGCGGGCTGCCGCAAACTGGAAGAGTACAACAACCGGCACATGCGCCAGATGCAACGCCGCGCGCGTCGGGCGGGCACGCTGCAACCGGAGCTCTTTCCCCGCGAAGAGATCGGCGGTCGCTCCAGTGTCGTCCATCCCCCTGTGGTCGATCCCGCCGCCGAAGAAGCCGGGGACGAGGACAACCACTCCAAGCTTCCCTTCATTGTCGTGATCATCGACGAGTTGGCCGACCTCATGCAAACCGCGCCGGCGGAGGTTGAAACCGCGATTTCCCGGCTTTGCCAAAAAGCGCGGGCTTCCGGGATTCACCTGATCGTGGCGACCCAATCGCCGCGGGTGGATGTCGTGACCGGCTTGATCAAGGCGAACATCCCATCCCGGATTGCTTTCCAGGTGGCGTCCGCGACCGACAGCCGGGTCATTCTTGACCGGGCTGGAGCGGACCGCTTGGTGGGCAAGGGCGACATGCTTTACCAGCCGCCGGACTCTCCGGTGTTGGTTCGCGCCCAAGGGGCCTTCGTCACCGATGACGAGGTTCAAGACATCGTCGAGCATTGCGCCTCGCAGGCTGCTCCGGTCTTCGATCGCTCCATTCAGGACAATCTCGATGTGGAAGTGGAGGAAGAGGCCGATCCCTCCATGTCCGATGCCGACGAGGAGATTCTCGACAAGTGCATCGAGGTGATCCTGGCGGAAAGGAAGGCGTCTACCTCTTTCCTCCAGCGTCGCTTGCGCTTGGGCTACACCCGTGCCGCGCGGATGATGGATATCCTTCAGGAGCGTGGAATTGTCGGCCCTGGGGATGGGGCCAAACCGCGTGAAATTCTTATCGCTCCCGAAACCGATCTTGAGTAAGGTGGCGGACTTGCCACCTGGATGTCGGACTCGATCGGAAACAAGCTCAAAAATGCCCGGCTGGGCGCGGAACAATCCGTGAGTGACGTTGCTCATGTGACCCGGATTACTGAGACCCAAATCGTCGGGCTTGAGTCCGACGATTACTCTGTTTTCCCAAGCCTGGCCTATGCGCGAAGCTTTCTCGGGCTTTACAGCAACCATCTGGGGGTGGACGCGAGCGAGGAGATCGCAGCGATGGGGCGGCCGGGGCTTTCCGATTTCCGCGGAGCACCGCTCGCTCCCAAGATGGAGATGGTGCCGCAAGATTCGATCATTCCCATTATCAAGGGGTTGCCGGAATCGCGGCCGCAGCAGGTGAAATCCATTCTGGTGCCGCTCATGGTCCTGGCGATCCTGCTCCTTCTGCCGACGACTTTTTTGCTGGGAAAACGCATGGGTCAAGCCGGGGCGGGCCTTTCCCCGCAGCTCCCCTCCCAGAGCGGGACGGTCGGGGTGCCCGGTTCCTCCGGTCCGGTGTCCTCGCCTGCGGATCCGGTCAAGCAGCGCAAGGCCAGCGACGGCAGCCTGCCTTCCGCCCCGTTGCAACTCCCGCTCCCCAATCCCGAACTGGATGCGCTCCTGGGCGGGGCTTCCACGACGGCGGCCGTGCAACCGTGAATTTTCGCTGGATGGCGCCGGTCAGATTCGCAATAGCAATCCCAGTCACCCCTTGATCCCAACCCTGTGTCCGATTCAGAAGAACTTCGCGTGATCGTGTATCAAGGGGACGGCGGCTACGTCGCCCTTTGCGCTGTCTATCCCGGCGTGACGGGTGAGGGACCGACCCGTGAGGCATGCGTGGAGGACCTGCAACGCAACATCGAGCTATTGCGATCCGCTTCTGCGGAGGCGGAATGAACCGGGCCGGTTGATTTCCATTCCTTGTTTTCCTATGCGTAAATACCCCCCATTCTTTTTTCCCCTCTCGGTTGCCGCTTCCTTGGTTCTCTTCGCGCCAGGTTTGCCTGCGCAGTCCCTGTCTGAATCGGCCCGGGACATCTACCAGAGCTACCAGGATGCGCTTGCGGTGGTCACCGCCCGTTGCTTGATCGAATTCAAGACCGACAAGGGCAAGCTCCCAGATCAGGAGCAGAATACCCAAACCCTCGGAACCATCATCCACTCGCGAGGTTTGGTGGTTGTCTCCAATAGTGCTCTCGATCTCAGCGTCGGAATGGTTGGTCAGAAGGGGAGGGCGGCCGGAAGCGAGGAGTTCCTCACCGTCACCGACGCGGAATCCAGCTTTCCGGAGATCCAGATCAACCTCGCGGACGGCTCGGAGTACAACGCCACCCGGATCCAACAAAATGAGGAACTCGATCTCGCCTTTCTCCTGATCAACCCGAAGCAGGTCGCTGATCGGAAGGTCCCGCTCGCCTTCGTGGACATCTCCAAGAAAATCACCGAGGGCAGCCTCAGCATCGCGGATGCTGTGGTCGGGTTGTCGCGGTCCTCATCGGTTTACCGGCACATCCCCACCGTGATGCCGGGGTACGTGACCGCCATTTCCAAGCGGCCCGAGTCGACCTTCTACATCACCACTGCGGGCGTTTCTCAGGGGGTTCCGGTCTTTGACCTGCAAGGGAGATTCGCCGGAATCACCGTGCAGCGGATCGTGGGTGGACAGAGAACCAATGTGCTTGGCACCCTGGCCGCTGGGATGGTGGTCTCATTCGCGGACCTGGCCAAAGGCAAAGCCGGACTCAAATAATCAGTTGAACGATCATCGGGATCGTCGAAGGCAGCAGGATGAAGTTTGGAATCATCGGAGCGGGCATGATTGCCAAGTTCCACGCGCAAGCGATCCACGCGATGGCGGACGGCGAGCTGGTCTCGGTTTACGGCCGTCGTCCCGATGCAGCCGCAGAGCTCGGCAAGGAGCTGGGCTGCCGTGCCTTCAGCGATCTCAACGAATTCCTCGCCGATCCTGATCTTGATATCGTCACGATCGCGACCCCGTCGGGGGCTCACCTGGAACCTGCCTTGGCGGCGATGCGTGCTGGCAAACACGTCATCGTGGAGAAGCCATTGGAGGTCACCACGGAACGCATCGACCAGATGCTCGCGGCGGCCCGTGAGGCGGGTGTGACTCTTTCGGGGATCTTCAACCGGCGCTTCACTCCGGCAGTGGTCGCCTTCAAGCGAGCTGTCGACGAAGGCCGCTTCGGTCGTCTCACCATGGCGGATGCTTACGTGAAGTGGTATCGCACTCAAGATTACTACGATTCAGGCGCATGGCGGGGCACATGGGAGTTGGACGGTGGTGGCGCGGTCATGAACCAAGGCATCCACACGGTTGACCAACTGATTTACTTGGCCGGTGACGTCCGCGCCGTGTGCGCCTCGACCGCCTGTCTGGCGCACACCGGCATCGAGGTGGAAGACACCGCAGTGGCCATTCTTGAGTTTGTCAGTGGAGCGCGCGGCGTCATCCAATGCTCAACGGCCTGTTGGTCGTCCACTGGTCATCCTGCGGAGGTCCATCTCTGTGGGGAAAAAGGCTCGGTGTTCCTCGCAGATGAGCGATTCCGTGTCTGGGACTTCGCTGATCCGGCTCCGTGGGACGAGACGATCAAAGCGGAACTAATGCAGGGAAGCCAAGCAAGAGGCGTCGGGGCGAACGACCCCAAAGCGATCAATTTCCTCGGTCACCAACGCAATTTCGAAGACGTGGTGGCGGCGATCCGGGAAGGACGGGACCCATCGGTGGATGGCACCGAGGCCCGCAAGGCGGTGGCGCTGATTCGCGCCATCTATGAAAGTGCCCGACTGGGCGGGGCCCGGGTCGAGCTGTGAGAAGAGAGAGTCCGATTTCCCAGGCGCGCGGCGCGAGGCTTTGGCGACCCGCCGCGCGAGCCCGGGAAAAGGTATAGTGCTTCAGGCCTGGGAAGCGACGATCGCGTCCGAACCCTTTTCGCCGGTCCGGATCCGGACAGCGCCTTCGATCGAGGAGACGAAGATCTTGCCGTCGCCGATTTTTCCGGTGTTGGCCGTCTTTTGGATGGTGTCGACCACCCGCTGGGCATTGCCGTCTTCGACGACGATTTCGAGCTTCACTTTCGGGAGGAAGTCGACGGTGTACTCGCTACCGCGATAGATTTCGGTGTGGCCTTTCTGGCGGCCGAATCCCTTTACTTCGGTGACGGTCATGCCTTGCACGCCGACTTCGGAGAGCGCGTCTTTCACGTCTTCCAGTTTGAAGGGTTTGATGATGGCTTCGATTTTTTTCATTTTGGTTTGTGAGTGTAATTCCGGGGATGAACTCCTTAGCTGCTTAATAGCGAATTCCATGCCAGTCCTTAGAAATTCTTTTCAAAGGGCTTTTGCGGGGCGGGATTCCCTTTCCAAGCCCCCAAACGGGGCAGGAATTAACCCGGTGGTGGTAAATTACTTGCCACATGGAATCGATCAAAGGATTCCATTGTCGATTCGGACTGCGGCGAGGTAGGATGGCTCCGCATCCTATGTGGAGTCTTTCCTTCCCTACCGGCACCTTGGCGGCGCTGGCCTTCTCCGTAGCTTGGCCCGCAGCGGGGGCGGCGGAGGCCCTCATGCCACCCGCTTACCTGCCCGGGCGCGAGTATGTGATTCGCAGCACCCAGCACGCCGAAACCGTCGTCGGCGTGTCTGGGGAGGTTCAGGCCAAGCAGGTGGCCGATATCGAGTTAGAGGTCAGGTCCGTCTGCCAGATCAGCAAGACGGCGGCCAATCTTCGCGACGTGGCCATCGAATTGACCGCCATGAAGATGAATGTGCGGCTCGGCGGCGTGGAGATGAGCTACGATTCGCGAGAACCAAAATCCGGCGAGACCGTCCTCGGGCAAACCTTTCGGCACCTCGTCGGGAAGTCGTTCTCAGTAACCTTGGATGAAGCGGGCGCGATCGTCGCGACGCAGGGGATGGAACAGTTCGCCGTGTCGGACAATCTCTTGGCACAGCAGTTTGGTCCGGAGCAGCTCAAGCAGATTGCCACCCCGGCTCTTCGCCTCGGGTTTCCGGCCACGGGCGCGGCGATGGGCCAAGGTTGGAAGCAGGAGCGCGAAATCTCGTTGGGACCGGACCAAAAGCTGGTCGCTTCATTCGACGTTCGCTATGCCCGTGATGAGTTGCTGGAGAATCGGCCCCACGGGGTCATCGAGTACGGTGCCAACATCGACGCGGATCTGCAGGCGGCGGCGGGCAAAGACGCCAAAACGAACGTGCAAATCCGCAAGGGACGTCTCAACGGGGCCATGTCGATTGACAAAGAACTGCGTTTCCCTCGAAGCGGGATGGCCATGTCCTCCATGACCATGACGCTCCCCAACCCGGCCAACCCGAAGGAGACCATCGAATTGCCGGCGGAGCAAAACATGAGCTTTGAGCTTCTCTCGACGCGCAAGCTGGGGCTCTTCGAGCGTCCCTGAGGGTCTGTTTCGTGATCGTGTCAGGATGTTGCGCCGTCGCGGTGATCGACTATTCTGCAGACGATGCCTGATCCCGCCCCAGTCTCTGACTTCGTCCATCTGCACCTGCACACCGAGTATTCCACGCTCGATGGCGCGGTCCGCATCAAGGACCTGATGGCGCGTACGGCGGAATTGGGGATGCCCGCAGTGGCCATGACCGATCATGGCAACATTTTCGGCGCGATCGAGTTTTATCAAAAGGCCAAGCAGAAGGGTATCAAGCCCATCATCGGCTGCGAAATTTACCTGACCCCGCCCGGCGTCTCCATGAGTGTCCGGAAGAAGCTTCCCGGAGAGCGCAAGACTTCGCACCTCACGGTTCTCGCTCAAAACGCCACCGGTTTCGCCAACCTGCAAAAACTGGTTTCCGCAGGGCACCTGGAGGGATTCTACTCCAAGCCCCGCGTCGATCACGAACTGCTCGCCCGCTACTCGGAAGGACTCATCGTCTTGAGCGGGTGCGTTCAGGGAGAGGTGAATCAATTCATCGGGGACAACATGCTGGATGAGGCCCGGCGCAGCATCCGCAATTTCATCGAGATCTTTGGGCGCGACCGGTTTTTCCTGGAAGTCCACGACCACAATTTGGAGTTGCAGAAAAAGTGCACCCGCCAGCTTGTTGAGTTTGGGAAGGAGTTCGACCTCAAGCTGGTCGCGGCGAACGACGTCCACTTCCTCAACCGGATGGATCATGACGCCCATGACATTCTCATCTGTATTGGGACGAACAAGCTGAAGGTCGAGGAGAACCGGATGAAGTATTCCACGGAGGTCTATTTCAAGACCGCCGCAGAGATGAAACGGGTCTTCAGCGAGCTCCCGGAAGCGGTCACCAACACCCGCCTGGTCGCGGACATGTGCGAGCTGGAGATCGCTCTCGATGCGACGAGCATCGCCAAGTATCCACAGTTCAATGCCCCGGATGGGTCGCCCCGCGACCTCTATTTCCGCAGAGTGTGCCAGGAGGGGCTGATCCATCGTTATGGTGAGGAACGGCTGCGGACGGAGGCGGCGCTTCAGGAGCGATTGGATTACGAGATCGGGATCATGGAGAAGATGGGATTCATTTCCTACTTCCTGATCACCTGGGACTTCATCAAGTGGGCCAAGGATCACGGCATTCCCGTGGGTCCGGGGCGGGGCTCGGCGGCGGGCAGCTTGGTGGCTTATGCCCTCGGGATTACCGACATTTGTCCGATCCGCTTCGGACTGATCTTCGAACGATTCCTTAATCCGGAACGGGTCTCGCCGCCTGACGTCGACGTGGACTTTTGCCAGACCCGGCGGCCGGAGGTGATCGAGTACGTCCGGCAGAAGTACGGGGAATCGTCCGTTTCCCAGATCATCACCTTCGGCACCTTGGGAGCGAAAAGCGTGGTCCGCGATGTCGGCCGCGTCTTGGGATTCAGTTACAGCGAAGGGGATCGCATCGCCAAGATGATCCCCAATGAGCTGAATATCACGCTGGCCGAGGCTTGGCAGAAGAATCCCGACCTCAAGCAGGCCCTGGAGACGGAGACCGCCACCAAGCAGCTTTGGGAGGCCGCCACTTTCCTGGAGGGTTTGAAGCGAGGCACCGGGGTCCATGCCGCCGGCGTGGTCATCGCCGACCGCGATTTGACCGACTTCATCGCCCTGGCCCGCGCCAAAGAAGGGGAAGTTACGACCCAGTACGCGATGGAGCCGCTCACGGAGCTGGGCATGTTGAAGATGGACTTCCTCGGGCTGAAAACGCTCACGGTGATCCAGGATGCCGTCGCCTTGATGCACCGGTATGTTCCAGACTTCGACCTCAGCAAGATCCCGTTGGATGATCGCAAGACGATGGAGTTGCTCAACCAGGGCGAAACCTGCGGCGTGTTCCAGCTTGAATCTGGCGGGATGGTCGATCTCTGCAAACGCTTCGATGTCCGCACCATCGAAGACATCATTGCCCTGATCGCCATTTACCGGCCGGGTCCGATGCAGTTTATCGACACCTATATTGCCCGGAAGAAAGGCAAGGAAAGCGTCGAGTATCCGCACCCGTTATACGAACAGATCGCCAAAGAGACCTACGGGATCTTGATCTATCAGGAACAGGTGCAGCGCGTCGCCAACGTCATCGCTGGTTATTCCCTGGGACAGGCTGACCTTCTTCGCCGCGCCATGGGCAAGAAGAAACCGGAGATCATGGAGAAGGAGCGCGCCAAGTTCATCGAAGGCGCCAAGGTGGTCAACGGGATCGACCTGAAGTCCGCTAACGACATGTTCGATACCCTGGCCAAGTTTGCCGAATACGGGTTCAACAAATCCCACTCAGCGGCCTATGGCTTCATCAGCTATCAGACGGCCTATCTGAAGGCGAATTATCCGGTCGAGTTCATGGCCGGCCTGCTCTCCAACGAAATCAACAACACGGACAAGATCGCCGTGTTCGTTGGCGAATGTCAGCGGATGGGCATCAAAATCCTTCCGCCCTGTGTGAACCGGAGTCACTTGAAGTTCGCGCCCGAAGACGGCGTGGATCGCTGGGGCGATCCGAAGGTGAGCATTCGCTTCGGGCTTGCGGCGATTAAGAATGTGGGTGCGGGGGCCATGGAGTTGGCCGTGGCCGAGCGCGAAAAAGGGGGGCCATTCAAGAACCTCGAGGATTTCTGCAATCGCCTGGATTCCAAGGCGGTGAACAAGAAGATCCTGGAAAGCCTGATCCGCGCGGGAGCGTTTGACTTCCTCGGCGAAACCCGGGCCGGCCTGTTTGCCCGTTTGGATGTAGCGATCGCCTCGGCCGCCAGCGCGCAGCGTGACCGGAAGGCGGGACAATTCTCCCTGTTTGGGGTCGACGAAATGGTCGGCGCGCCGGAGCCCGACACGGCTACGGTGGTGGCGTCGGTGCCGGAATGGCCCAAAGAAGAGCTCCTGGCGCACGAGCGGGAGTTGCTCGGTTTCTACGTGACGGGCCACCCGCTCGATGCGTATCGCAAATCCTTCCAAGTGGGACGTTACAAGCGTCTCGCCCAAATCCAGAGCCTTCCCGAAAGCCGTAACCCGGTGAAGTTTGGCGGTCTGATCAAGGATGTGCAGGTCAAGTATTCCAAGAAGAACAGCAAACCCTTCGCCATCCTGCAGTTGGAAGATTTCAGCGGGAGCTTCGAATTGCCGGTTTGGAGTGATATCTATGCTGGGGCCAGCCTGCTCCTGCAGAACAATGCCGTGATCGAGTTCAAAGCGGTCATCTCCGCCGACCGGCAGGATCCCACCGCAAGACGTCTCAGCGTCCAGGAGATCAGCAAGATGGAGCCGATCCCCTTCGATCCCGCCGAGTTCGAAAAGCAGGAGGTGGAAGCTCCCATCCAGGATATGACGCTAATCCTCGATAGCGCCACCGACTCCATCTCCGATCTCCAGCGCATCCAGGCGATTGCCAAACGGCACCGGGGACGTTCTCCTTTGCGGCTCAAGATTCACCTGCGCGATGGCTCCGCCCACGTGCTCCTGACCGATCGGAAATATTGGATCGATGCGACGGACGATGCCAAGAGCGATCTCTCGCCGTGGCTGGTGGCGTGAGAGCGGGACGCGCTCAGTCCCACTCGATCCGCTTTGGAAACGCCGGACAAAGCGCTGAATCATTGAGTTCGTTCGGAGTCGCTCGCAGGAAAAACCGCATGGTGCCGTCGAGGCCGCAGATCCAGACTTCCTCGGCACCAGCTTCGAAGTAGAGGCGTTTTTTCTCGTCAATCTCCGCGCGGGTGTTCGACGGCGAGAGCACTTCCACGCAGATTTCCGGGGCGAGGGTGAGGAGCTTCTGGCCTTTCTGAGCCTGGCGGCGCTCGCGGGAGATCCAGGAGACGTCCGTGACCTTGACCCCTGCAGGCGTGGAAATGGGGCATTCCGTGATGACTTTGCCCGAGGGGAGATGGGCCTGCAGCAGGATCGTGAGGCTCGATTGTCCCTCTCCATGCTCGGGGGCCGGGGGAAAGTTCATGATGATCTGGCCAAATTCATCGGTTTCCATCCGCCCTTCGATCGCCGCCATGGCAGGGTCGGCGCACAACTCTTCCCATCGCCGCAGGTTGAACGCGGTCTGGTCGGTGATGACGGGAAGCTCGGGTGCGGCGGTGGCCATTCAATTGATTCAGTTTAGGGCCGGTCGGGATTCGTTGCAAGGTCGCGCGCTAGCACAACCCGCTCCGTTCCAAGAGTGCCTCCGGATCTGGATCGCGCCCCATGAAGTCGCGGAAAAGTTCCGCCGGTTCGCGCGAGTTGCCCTGACTGAGAATCTTCGCCCGGAAATCGAGACCGGTCTGGGCGTTGAGGACGCCTTCCTTCTGGAAGCGCGTAAACGCATCCGCGTCGAGGACTTCGGCCCACTTGTAAGAATAATAGCCACAGGCGTAGCCAACCGAGTCCGAGAACAAGTGCGTAAAGCGGCGGGCCATCGTCGGTGATTTCGTGGCGAGCGGCATAATATAGCCATCAAGGATCCGTTCCGCGACCGCATCAAGATCCCGGGCTTCGCCTTGATAGCGGTGCAATTCGAAGTCGAGCTTTCCTAGCGCGAGCTGACGCATCATGAACGAGGCGGAACGGAAGTTCCGCGCGGCGATCATCTTTTGGAACAATTCCTCCGGGATGGCTTCGCCGGTCTCGTGATGGCGGGCGAAGAAGTCGAGGCACTGGCGATCCCAGCAGAAGTTTTCCATGATCTGGGACGGCAGCTCCACGAAGTCCCAGGGGACATGGATTCCGTTCAACGACTTCACCGAGACCTCGCCGAAGAGATGATGGATGAGGTGGCCAAACTCGTGGAAGATCGTTTCCACTTCGCTATGGCGCACCAACGCCGGACGCCCATCCACAGAGGGGCTGAGGTTTCCGCAGATCAATCCCAAATGCGGCGCACGCGCCTTGCCCGGAGCGGGCGGAGTTCCCGTCTTGAGATAATTCATCCAGGCACCCTGACGCTTGTCTTCGCGCGGGTGCCAGTCTGCATAGAAGGAACCCAGATGATCGCCCGACGCATCGTGCAGATCGTAGAACTTCACGTCTGGATGCCACACTTCGGCGGTCCGTTCCGTGATCTTGACGGCGAAGATCCGTTGCGCGATCTCGAACATCCCGGCGAGGACGCGATCGATCGGGAAATAGGGACGAAGTTGCTCGTCGTCGAACTCATACCGTTCTTGGCGCATCCGTTCCGACCAGAAGGCCACATCCCAAGGCTGCAGCGGGGTGGGGGAGATCCCGAGCTTCGCGGCGCGGTATTCCACCAGTTCGGCGCACTCGGCATCGAAGGCCGCCTTGGTGCGGCGATGCAAATCCTCGACGAACCCCAGAGCGGTGGCCTCGTTGCGGGCCATGCGGCGTTCGAGAACGTGATCGGCGAAGGTCGATTTCCCGAGCAGCTGGGCCAACTCGCGGCGCAAGGCGACGATTTCCCAGATCAGCGCGGTGTTGTCCCACGGTTCCTTGCGGCCGATCGTGATGCTCGCTTCCCAAACCGTGCGCCGGGTTTCTTCAACGGAGACGTGTTCGAGGACCGGCACGATCGATGGCGTGTGCAGGGTGAGGCGGCAGGCGTTCTCGTGACCTTTGGATTTCGCGCTGGCCTTGGCGGTTTCCAGGTTGCTCGGCGGCAGGCCGGCCAGGAGAGCCTGATCCGTGATGACCCATTCCCAGGCATTCGTGGAATCGAGCACGTTCTCGCCATACTTCTCGGTGACCTCCGCCAGCCGCGCTTTCACCTGCATCAGGCGGGCCTTCTGCTCTGCGGGGAGATCGATCCCGCTTTGCTGGAAATCGGCGACCGTTTCGTCGAGCAGCCGACGTTGGACGCCAGTGAGCGCGGCGGCTTCAGGGCTGGTGGAAAAGGCTTTGATGCTTTGCCAGACGGGCTCGTTCAGGTAGATGCCCGACGTGAAATCGGTGACCTCCGGGAGAACGGCGTTGTAGGCCTCGCGCAACTCGGCGGTTTCCCGGACGGATTTGAGGTGGGAGACTAGGCCCCAGGCGCTGTTGAGCGTTTCCGTGGAGGATTCGAAGGCCAGCAGGGTGTTGGCCAGGGTCACCTCGGCGGCGGGCACGGCGGCGATCGCATCCAGATTGGCTCGGGAAGTGGCGATGGCCGCACGGACGTCCTCCGCGACGTGTTCCGGGGTAAGGGACGACCAGGCAATCTCGAAAGCTTCGGAGAGGAAGGGTTGATTCATCGGTGAAATGGGGTCGGCCACCCAACCACGGATTGGGCCGGGTGCAATCGTCCATCGTATCCGATGGGCTCGTAGGCTGCAGCAGGTCGCGAAACGAAGTGCAGACTTTTCGCTTGAACACTTCGGTGCTTGCGTTCAAGTGAACGCATCGATTCCCATGGTCCGCTACCTAATCGCCAACCCGATCTACGACGCTGTCTTTAAAGCGCTACTCGCCGATCTCGAACTGGCCCGGCAGTTTCTCTCAGTCATTCTCGGATTGGAGATCATCAGCCTGCGGTTTACTTCCCAGGAGGTTTCCCCCAAGCGTCCGGTGGCTGCCGACTCGAAAGGCCCCCTTCCGGGCGCGATGCGGCTGGATTTCTGCGCGGTTATCCGCACCACGGATGGGTTGCACCGCCAGGTGCTGATTGAGTTGCAGAAGTCACGGTTCTCCGGGGATATCTTGCGCTTTCGCCACTACCTGGCCGAGCGCTACACGACGCTGGAGGAGGTCAAACTCGATGACGATTTCACCCGGGCTGAGCCCCTGCCGGTGTTGTGCGTCTACCTCATGGGATTTGAGATCGACGCCCGTCTCCCCGTGGTCACCCGGGTGGAGCGGCACTATGTCGATGCCGTGAGCGGTGGCGTGGTGTCGCTTGCCAACGCCAGTCGCCCGGCATGGATCGAAGGTCTGACCCACGACGCATGGTTCATCCAGATTCCCCGCATCTGCGGACAAGCAGGGGATCGCACGGCACTGGAGCGGCTTCTCTCTGTTTTCGACCAGACATTGCAAGTGGACGGCGATGCGCACCGGCTTGACTATGCGGGAGGCGATGGAAAATTAATGGGCGACGAATTGTTGCGGCGAGTCCTGCGCCGTCTCCACAAACTTCAAGCCGACCCCGAAATGGAACGGATCATGAGCGCCGAGGATGTCTTCGAATTGGAGCAGAAACGCATCCAAGAAGACTTCACCCGAGAATTGCGCCAGAAACTCGCGGAATCCGAGAAGGGTCGTGAGGAGTCAGATCGGCGTCGCGAGGAAGCTGAACGAGAGGTCGCGCGTCTGCGCAAGCTTCTGGGGGATGGCGGTTCGGCGTAAGTCTTCCGCCCCGGCTCCAACGCGATCCTGGTTTCCATCAGCGTCTGGAAGCCGCTGCCACGATTTCACTTCGTTCTCCCCGCCCCGCACGAGGTCGTTTCGGTCATCTGGGCAACGCCACCACCACAAAAATCGCCGCTCCATCGAAATTTGCGTTGTCCCGGCCCGGGGGATCACTCAGGGTGCGACCCGTGACCCAGCAGAATCAATCCCAGGCATGGTGGAGCGCGATGACGCCTTACCATTGGTTCGTTTTCGCGATGGCTTCGGCCGCGTGGTTGTTTGACTGCCTGGACCAGCAGATCTTCCTCCTCTTCCGGCAATCCGCGTTGGAACACCTCATGCCGGACGGCACGGACATCACCGTGATCAAGAAGTATGGCGGCTACGCAACCTCGATCTTCGTCATGGGATGGGCCACCGGCGGTCTGGTCTTCGGCTCGTTGGGGGATCGTTTTGGCCGGGCCAAGATGCTGACGCTCACTGTCTTGCTCTATTCCCTCTTCACTGGATTGTCGGCCCTCTCCACGGGCTGGTTGGATTTCGCGATTTATCGTTTCATCACCGGACTCGGGGTCGGCGGGGTTTTCGGCTTGGCGGTTGCGCTCGTCGCGGACACCTTGCCGGATCAGTCCCGTCCCGGTGCGCTCGGGTTGCTCCAGGCGCTTTCCGCAGTGGGCAACATCACGGCGGGGCTCATCAGCATGTGGATGGGTGGCCTCATCAAGGCGGGCACCGTCAATCCGGAGCACGCCTGGAAGTTCGCTTTCCTCATCGGCGCGGTGCCGGCCTTCCTCTGCGTGTTCATCCAGGTGCGCCTCAAGGAGCCGGAGAAGTGGGTCAAGGCCCGGGCGGCCAGCGCGACGTCCACCAGTGCAACGAAGCTCGGGTCCTACGCCAGCCTGCTCGGGATGGAACGATGGCGCACTCCGGCCTTGCTTGGGATGATCCTTTGCATCGCCGGCGTGATCGGGCTCTGGGGGATCGGCTTCTTCGCCCCGGAATTGGTCGGGGATGTCATCACGGCCTCCTTGAAGGCCAAGGGGATGGCGGAGCAAAACGTGCAGGCTGCTGCGGCGCAATGGCGGGGGATCAACAGCATCGTGCAAAACGTGGGCGCGTTCTTTGGCATGATGACCTTCACCTGGGTGGCCCAAAAGATGGGACGCAAACCAGCATTCGCGATTGGCTTCACCGGGGCCCTCATCACCACCTACGGATACTTCCTGCTCTTCAACGGCGTCGGTGATATCTGGATGAGCGCGGTCATGGGCTTCTTCCAACTCGCCTTGTTCGCCGGCTTCGCGATCTATCTTCCCGAGTTGTTCCCCACCCAATTGCGCAGCACCGGGGTCAGCTTCTGTTACAACGTCGGTCGGTTCATTGCCGCGAGCGGCCCATTCACGCTCGGTTTGTTGCAACAGCAACTCGCCAAAGGAGCCACCAATCCCGCCGAAAAGCTCATGGCCTTCCGCTCCGCTTGTCAGTGGATGAGCCTGGTTTTCCTGATCGGTCTGGCCGTCCTCTTCTTCCTTCCGGAAACCAAGGGACGCCCCATGCCGGAAGACCTCGACACCCAGAAGAAGCCGGCCTGATCTGTAGCGGAACGGCTTCCCGTTCCGTCGGTTGTGAACCGCCCCAGGAAAGCAGAAGCGCTTTCTCTACGAGGGTAGCGGAACGGCTTCCAGACTGTTGCAGATCCATCAGATTGATCCCCCCTAAATGAATGTTAGTGTCTCCGCATGAGCGGGGGATACATTCGAGGCGTGGACCGGCAACAGCGTCTCTTTTTGCCG